>JAAUYJ010032311.1_pt1 | contig 41537 bp, 44 predicted proteins | sample 7278031 | NCBI WGS metagenome assembly JAAUYJ01 (sample SAMN14350222, study PRJNA611818) | marine sediment metagenome | isolation source: surface marine sediment (1.8m) | place: French Polynesia: Moorea | collected 2018-08 | reverse complement strand
TTATAAGATTTATCAAATTGACGACAAAGATTAGTAATAATCTCTGTTGAATTTTGCAAAGAACAGTCTAATTTTTCATAATTTTCTACTTGTTTATAAGTAGGGGCTAAACATTTATTATTAACTAACCAATTATGTTGTTTTCCGTAGGCAACTTCTAATCTTCCTAAAACTCTATTCCGTTGAATGTTTATTTGTATAGCATCACTTTTTAAGCGAGATGAGCGAATTTCTGGTGCATCTTCTTGGGGATGAATTAAATAAACTGGTGCGTCATTAAACCAACCTTTTGAGTTAGGAGAAATAACAGGACTGAAAAAATCAGTATTTTTTTCGACTAGATTAACGTTACATTGCTCTTTAAAATAAGGGGTATAAAGGTTAATTAAATCTTCTAATCCATTGACACAATTAATAAATGTTTGAGCATCATCTTGACCGGAATATAATGCACCTGTATGATACCATCCTTCTAATTTTCCTGATGCTAAAGTGCCTAATTGTGGGGCTTTTTCTAATAGTTTAATGGATAAATTGCTATGACGAGATAAAAATTCAGCAATGGCAACTCCAGCAATACCACCACCAATAACAACAACATCAACGTATTCAATTTCTGAGACTTGAAGCGGTTTCATAACTGCAAAGATTTGTGGATTTTAAACACTAATTTGATGGACTGAATGAGATTATAACGTAAAATCAAGAATAGGTTTTAATTTAATTAAAATTTAAAAAAATTACTAGGGAATAAGATCAAAAAGAAATTTTATTGGCATTGTACCAAGAATATAGAAAACACGCACATCAAGCAGAATGCGAGAATGTGCGAATTACCCGATTTAATTAATTAAATTTAACGGCTAATCAAACTGTTAAAGTAAAAAATTATATTTCTTCCGGATTAACTCCTAATTCTCGTAATTTTTCTGCTAATTTATCAGCCCGTTTACGTTCATCCTCAGCCCTTTGTTTTTCCTCAATAAAACTAGAAAAAGGTTGATCATCAGGATAATAAATAATCAATTCAGTTTCTGCTAACTGAAACCTTATCCCTAAACGGGGACTAATCCAATTATCAATTTTCTCAATGACTTCTAAGGTTTCTCCGTTCCTTAGTAATCCACTAAAATCATTTTTATTAGGATTATAAATATAATATTCTTCAACTCCATTATGCTCATAAAACAGGAGTTTTCGATTCATTTCTGCTTGAGTATTTCCTGGAGAAAGTATCTCAAAAACTACTTGAGGAGCGATATTATCTTCTTTCCATTGTTGATACGATCCTCTATCTCCCTTGGGACGATCAAACACAACCATAATATCAGGAGCTTGTCGTTTTTTATTATTATTTTCCGTAGGATACCAAAGTAAATCTCCTGCGACAAATACTTGATCATCATCAGCAAATAACCAATCTAAATTAGCTTTAATACTGGTAATCCAACGAAATTGAACTGTATTATCAGCCATAGGATTACCGTCTCTTTCAGGATAAATAATTTCAGGTTTATTGGTATTTTTAAATTGAGCAACCATAGGATTTATGTTCAAGCACTTAGACAGTTTCCTGATTAGATTAACAAAATTTTAGCCTCGATGACCTGTCACAATATAAGAAACCCGTTGAGCAATATTGGTGGAGTGATCTGCCATTCTTTCCAGATGACGAATAATCAAAGCTAGGAGTAAAAAAGGTTCAATACATCCTGGGATATCTCGTTGATAGGCTAAATATTGATACAATTTGTCGTAGGCATCATCCACTGTATCATCTAATTGTTTAACTCGTTTTCCTGCTTCTTGATCTAAGTCCGCTAAAGCAACTAAACTGGTGGCTAACATCATTTGAGCATGATTAGACATGGCAGCAATTTCTTTCATACAATCATGAGGTTGATAAGGAAATAATTTAACAGCAATTTCACCTAAATCTTTGGCATAATCTCCAATACGTTCTAAATCTCTAACTAACTGCATGAAAGCACTTAATAAGCGTAAATCTTGGGCAACAGGAGATTGTAGTGTCATCAATGTGGCACAGTCGAGTTCAACCTGACGATAATAACGATCAATTTGCTTATCAAGGATAACAATTTTTTGTGCCGCATCAATGTTCCGCTCAAATAATGCTTGATGACTGAGACGAAAGGATTCCTCTACTAAGGTTCCCATCCGTAATACTTCTTGTTCGAGTCGTTTGAGACATCGTTGAAAGTAGGTACTTCCTGGATAATTATCGGAGTAGGATACATTCACAACACTATCTTTAACCTATCCCTGTTTTAACTTTATTTGACAATATATTTGACCTTATATATTAAGATAACGTTTTCACTAAACAAACCACAACAAACTGCAACATAAATTGAATCTTTTGTTGTCTACTTTGGGACTAATAAGTTAAGAACTGATGAAGACCTCAACCTATTTTGGTTAACAAAATTTGTATCCAAGCCCCTTCCGTATCAGGATGATTTTTGGCAATAATTGTTCCCTCGTGGGATTCAATAATTTCTTTCGCTATCGCCAATCCTAGACCACTTCCGGATCGCAACGACTCAAGAGACTGACTTTGTCGAGTTCGGGAAGTGTCTCCTCGATATAAACGCTCAAAAATATAGGGTAAATCTTCTTCTGAAAACCCCGAACCCTGATCTAAAAGATGAATTTCTAGCTTGTCCTCTTGTTCATCGTCAATGAGATTAACCATGATTTCACTATGACTGGGACTGTGTTTAATACTATTATCAAAGAGGTTAATAAAAACCTGCATGAAACGAGAGCGATCGCCGAAAAATTCTCTTTTTTGAGTGCCTTGAAAATTTAAGGTGATTTCTTTTCTTTCTGCCAGGGGTTCTAATACTTCCCAAGCGGAGTTTATAACCTCTTCTAGATTTAGGAGTTCTAAGGATAGACTATGATAGGGATTTTCTTGTAATTGACTCAATTCTAACCAATCTTCTACTAAACTCATCAAACGCTGAGTTTGTTCTAACATTTGGCTTACCCTACGTCTTTCTGGATCTTGGAGACGATTTTCTAGCCATTCAGAGACTAAAGCAATGGAGGTTAAGGGAGTTCTTAACTCGTGAGTGAGATCAGAAAAGGCGCGATCACGAGAACAAGATAATTCTACTAAAGGCTGTTGATTTTCAATAAAAATAGCAATTTGCCCTTGAGGTAAGGGATAACTAAAACCCTTTAAAGGTATAGAAGGGATAGTCAGGGGTTGAACAGTAGAATTAGGGATATTTGCAGTTTGGGGGGCATAATGGCTAGGGTAAAATGTCCATTGATTGACTTGGGGGGTTTGGGTTTGACGGGTTTCTTCGATAAGTTGATCCAGTTCGTAGGATCGCACTAATTCAAGCAATAAGCGAACTTGCCCCGGTTGCCAGCGATCGATATATAGTAACTCCTGGGCTTTTTGGTTACACCATAGTAGTTGATTTTCTTGATCCACCCGTAAATAGGCGATGGGGGAAAGATTCAGAATCTCTTGTTTGATATCTAATTCTTGTTGTTTTTGGTCAGATTGTTGTTGAATATAGATAATTTCTCTTTTAATGAGCGTACTAATCGGTAGTGATCCCAACAACTTAGCTGTATCTGGGGAAGCCGTTAACAGGTTTTTTAATTCGGACTGTAGATGATAACGGTTCCATAACAGGATGACAATCCCTAATAGGAAACCTAGAATAAAGAAATACAAGGTTCAATCAGCGAATTTATTAACATTATTTTTATCCTATCAGTTTCAGGGGGAAGATTGGGAAGGGAGGAAGAAGTATGGAAAATAAAGAAACAATTTAATGCTGTATTGTCCACCATTGACATACTTTTTATCGAGATAATAGGATCTAAATCCTGACTTTTTAAAGCGAAACATTTTTGAGGCGAGGCTTAAATCTTCCTCTCAAAAAGAACTTCTGTACGATAGCGCCGGGGCTTCGCTGTGGAACTTATGACTTCTGACTTTTGACTTCCTTAAACCCTTCGATGATTCTGTATTTCTTTGATGATCAATAACCCCATAGCAAGCATTAAGGGCAAAAAGTAATAGATTGCTCGATAAGCAATTAAACCCCCTAAGATATCTCCTTCAGAAATGGTTGCAGGAAGAGATAATAAAATTACCGTTTCAAAAATCCCTAAACCACCGGGAACATTACTAATTAATCCAGCCGTTAGTCCCAAAATATAAATACCGAAAAAGCCAGGAAAGGAAACTGTTTTTGATAGAGGAAGTAATAAATATAAAACCCCTGAAGCTAATCCCCAATCCATAGCAGCAATACAAATAGAAGCTAAAGAAATTTTTGGTGAGGGAAAATCAATCAACTTTGAACCAATTTTTAAAGGATTTTTTCTAAAAACACTAATGATAAAATAAAGAGAAACTAAGCTTAAAAATACTAATCCTATAGGATGGGCTGATTTAAACGGTAGTTTTAAAATACTCGGTAAACTCAAAGGCTCGACTAAAAAAACCACACCACTAACTCCTAGTAAACCCACCCAAAAAGTCAAATGAGTGAAAATAATTAATTGAGCAATTTGAAAACTAGAGATTCCCCAAAGTCGATAGAATCGGTAACGAATAGCCGTCCCTGAAAAAGCAGTAAAACCAATGGTATTCCCTAGGGCATAACTAATAAATGCAGTGAGCATTATTTGACTGGGTTTTAAATATTGACTGAGATAACGAAACCCTAAGAAATCGTAACCTGTCATGGTTACATAGCCCAAACTTGTTAAAGTGATCGCACCAATTTTTCGACCATAGGAAATGGTACTTAAATAGTCTAAAATATCAGATATATTATATTCCTTAAACTCATTAATAATGATGTTAATTGAAACAATTAAAAATAATAAAGCTAAAGCAATAGGCAATCCTTTGAGAAGACGGCGAACCATGAGATAATTTTATAAAATAAACAGGTAGAGATTAGCTAAACATCACAAGTCGAGGAAATTGTTAATGTTACAAAGGTTTAAAAATTATGCACTTGGCCTTATGATAGGGATTTTATTCTCCTTATTAACTGGTTTCTGGAGTCAAAGTGCTTGGGCTTTAACTAATATTCAATTATTAGATTTATCTTATAAAGATTGCCCCCCGGAACTAGCAGAAGGAAATGTTACCAGTGGGGGTTCAAGTCTTCCGGCTGATTGTTATATTATTACTGGTAAAGCCAAAAATACATCGGGTAAAACTGTCTATGATGCTGACGTTTTTGGACGTATTTTGGATGCGAATAACGAACCAGCTTTACAAAATAGAAGTCGTGTCGGTTCTATTCCAGAAGTTCCCCCAGGGGTTAGTAATTTTGAAGTTAGAATTACGGTTCCCGCCGAGCAACCAACCCCTTTGAAATTAAAGAAATTTAAAGCGTCTGGTTTTACCACAAAAGTAACACCTATTTTTTAAATACTTTAAGACCCCATGTAGTTATGGGGTCTTGTTTTTAAGCATTTAAAACCCCGTACTAACAGGAGCAAGGCTGCTTAATGCTCTGGCGAGAAATTGTAAAGCGAAGATGGCTACAATAGCCGAAATATCGAGCCCACCTAAAGGGGGAATAAAAGAGCGAAAAATATTGAGATAAGGATCAGTAATTGGACTTAAAAAAGACATCGCATTGTAAGCCCATTCTGCGGTTTGAAACCAAGATAATAAAATACGAATAAAAATTAATACCAAATAGATATTAAGGAATTGGACGAGGGTTTGAAAAATTAATGGTGTGATGTCCATAATGAACGATTTTCCTGATAAATAATACAGCTACCTTCTGATCTTATCTCAAATTCTGATTAAATGTAACTTGAACTGACCAGAAGCAGAACCTTACAGATACCCTCTAAGCAACAGACAAACAATAAGATTAATTGAAATCAAGTTAGGATGTATAGAGGATAAGGGTACAATGGGAGTGGCTGAAGGCACAGCAAAGTCCGAGGAGGTGCGCGATGAAAACTTTAAGTTTGGCAGAACAAGACATTTCTGCAATGACAGAACAAGATGTAGCGAATCTTGCAGGGCGACTCGAACAAGACGATTATACCAATCCTTTTGAAGCTCTCAAAGATTGGCATACATTGCGGGCGATCGCTTTTCAACGTCAAGATCTGGCAGAACCCTATCTATATCTACTTGATATAGAGGCATACGACGAAGCATAATCATGCTCAAGTCTAAATCCGTCCTCATAGGCATAGGTGGTGGTATTGCTGCTTATAAGGTCTGTGAGGTTATTTCTTTTCTGTTTCAAGCGGGTGCAGAAGTACGCGTCATTCTCACCGAAACTGCCGAACAGTTTATCACTCCCCTAACCGTTGCAACACTCTCCCGTCATCAAGCCTACACCGATCATGATTTTTGGCAAGCTACTCATGGCCGTCCCCTGCATATCACTTTAGCAGAATGGGCTGATATCTTCCTCATTGCCCCTTTAACTGCTAATACTCTAGCTAAATTAACTTACGGCCTAGCCGATAACTTACTAACTAATACAGTTATTGCTTCACGTTGTCCCATTTTACTCGCTCCAGCCATGAATACGGAAATGTGGGAACAAGCAACCGTACAACGAAACTGGCAACAGTTACAAGATAATCCCCGTTATCATAGCCTCAGTCCAGGAACAGGGTTATTGGCCTGCGATCGCCTGGGTTCAGGACGCATGGCTGAACCGAGGGAGATCATTTCTAGTCTACAATCTCTACTCTACACCCAAGGGACACAGGATTTAAAAGGAAAACGCATTGTTATCAGTGGGGGAGGAACCAGAGAACATATTGATCCCGTCAGATTTTTAGGTAATCCTTCCACGGGAAAAATGGGCTTGGCATTAGCCGAAGCAGCCAGCGAGCGGGGTGCTATAGTTACTTTTATTCATGGTCCAATTGCCCCGGAATTATTGCCTCTTTCTCCTGGTTATCAATCTATTGCTGTGGTTAGTGCTGAAGAAATGGAAGCAGCGATTCTAAGCCATTTTTTTGATGCTGATATCATGATTATGTCGGCCGCGGTTGCTGATGTTAAACCGATTGATTATTGTGATTATAAATTGCCTAAAAAAGAGCTACCGACTAACTTACAATTAGAAGCAGTGACTGATATTTTAGCTAAGTTGGGAGAGCAGAAAAAAAATCATCAAACTTTAGTGGGATTTGCTGCACAAACAGGAGAAATTGTCAAGCCTGCTTTAGAAAAATTAAAACGTAAAAATTTAGATATTATTGTTGCTAACCCTGTGGATAAAGCAAAAGCAGGGTTTGGAAGTAATAATAATCAGGGTATTTTAATTAACAAAAAAGAAGAACAAAAAACGATCAATTCTTGTTCTAAATTAGAACTTTCTCATCAATTATTAGATTTTATTAATCACTGGAGACACTCAAAAATAGAAAATGGATAATTAATTGTCAATCAGAATGTGCAAATTTAGAATTTAGAATTACCTCCAACTTAAGTTGGAGGCTTGAAACCCTTTTTTTACCTCAAATTTCCAACAGTAAAATAATTAACAGGGTAGATGTTAAACAAGCAAAAAATGTTCTAATTGCGTTCCATCGATTCCAACGAGGTTCAAAATCTAAACGTGCTGTTTTTAATGTCGTTTCATTCATATCCATAACATTCCAAGTTTGCAGTTTATTATTCAGTGGAACATTAATGGTAAAGGTAGGCAATTGAACACCGACAATGTAAACAAAAGCACAGATAATCAATAGAGGTAAAAGTCCATTCAATTGACCAATACTAAGCATAGTAGAAGTGATTAAGAAAACCACCGAACCGAGCCAAACTAAGATAAAAATCGGCTGATTGTTCTGAATAATACCATCTATAACCTGAAAAGCTCGAATAAACTCTCGGTCATTTAAACTTCGTATTCCGGGCATGACTACTAGCAAAAAAGCAAACAAAAATCCAGCAACCAAAGAACAGAAAAGTGTGGTTATACTCAAGGAAATGGGCAAGATTATTTCCGTTAACATGAAAAACTCCTTTTATGAATGATGATTCAAATATTTGAGCGATGAATTTAATAAGATAAACTCGGTGCTTGATGGAGATAGATATCATCAACCAATTGCTTCAAAATGAAATCAGCCACATCAGCCGGGGTGATTTTCAGTTTTGATGTCTTATCCGTTCCTGGAAAACCGTGGCGGTATATCCCTGTTCTTTCACCGTCTATAAAAGCTCCTGGTCGAATAATCGTCCAATCTAAACCACTATTGTGTACCATCTTTTCTTGTCGTTGATGATCCGCAAAGACATTACGCAAAATCAATCCAAACATAATGTACTTCCAGTAGAAATTGAGACTACTCCAACTCTCACCTATTCCTAAAGTAGTCTGACAGATTAAGCGTTTCATGCCACCTCTTTTCATCGCTTCAATGATGTTTTCAGTTCCTTGGGAGCGAACCGTTCCAGTTAGCTGTTTTCCAGAACCCAAGGTACAGATAACTATCTCTTGCCCTTGTAATGCTTGTTCTACCCTTGTACTGTCCATCACGTCTCCCTGAAATAATGTCAGTTTGGGGTGCTTAATATGGAGGTTGAGGGGATTTCTGGCAAAAGCTGTAACCTCATGGCCTTGTTCGAGAGCTTGTTTAACCACTTGCTGACCTACCTTACCAGTTGCACCAAATACGACAAGTTTCATGGTTATATCTCCTTTTTAACAACACTCTTAGCTTAGAGATTTTATGATTTGCAAACTATTTCGTTCTTGCTCTACTTGAATAATCTTGCGGTCAATTTTCAATTTCTTGAATATAATAGCCAAAACGTTAAACAGGGAGTTAACTGTATGACCAATCCTGGTGTTCCACTTAATCAGGTAAGTGGTTCCCTTCATTTGCCAAAACAGAGGCAAAAATTGGAAAACATCCGAGTTGAACAACTTAAAAACCCTCCGGGAGAAGGAAACTATCTTTGTGAGGATAAACATACTATATTTATCTCCCTCGCCCCACGTCCCCTTGAGTATTTGCAAATTCAGGATGGTGTCAGCTACAACGGGTTATATCGTCCTGGAGAGATACTGATTACCCCTGCCAATGTACCTTTGTTTGTTCGCTGGAAAGGTCAAGAAAATTGTTTACAAATTCAGATTAAGACTGAGTTTTTGCAGAAGATTGCGCAAGAAACCCTTAATTGCGTTCGGAATCAAAGGTTTCAACTCATGCCTCAATTTCAGGTCCATGATTCCCATATCCGAGGAATCACGATGATGCTGCTTGAAGAATGTCAGCAACAAGTCTCCAACAATCAACTTTATCTTGACTCCTTGGCTAACGTTTTAGCTGTTAATCTTGTCCGACATCATGGCACGACTAAGCCCATTTTGCCGGTTTATCAAGGAGGGTTGTCACCCCATCAACTCAGTCAAATCTTTGATTATATTGATGCTCATCTTGACCAAAATCTTAAACTAGAAGACTTAGCTCAATTGCTTGATCTGAGCCAATTTCATTTCAGTCGTTTATTCAAGCAATCTGTTGGCTTATCCCCTTATCAATATTTGATCGAGCAGCGAATAGAACGAGCTAAACAATTGTTGAAACAAACTAATCAATCCATTCTCGATATCGCTTTAAGTTGTGGGTTTAACAGTCACAGTCATTTAACTAAAAAGTTTCGACAAGTGACTGGTATAACTCCAAAAGCTTATCGTATTAGTTAGTTATTTTGTTGGCTAATTTCGGCCAATTGGCATCAGCTTTAACGATATTATTGGGAATATTTTTATTCCATCTTTTTTGAATGTTTGCATCATAGTTAAGATACAATTTTCCGTCCACTATTTTCCAAGCCTCCGGATCGATGGGGGCCGTATAATTATTGCTGACTGCCCAAGCACAAAAACCACCATATTGAGGGGCATACTTTTCTGGTTCTTTTACGAATAAGTCACGATGTTCAGCACTTTTAAACCACCAGGTTGTCCCCGCCCATTGATGGCTAAATTCTGAATTTCCTTTAACCGCTTGCCCATCTACAAAATAGGCTACTGGATCAGTTCCTTTGATGGCAACTCCTTGTTGTTCAAAAAATATAGTTTTAGTGCTATTTTCTGATTTTACCTGATTCGTGGAAGAAGAATTTTCTTGACTGGACTCATTTGTTGTTATAGTTTGACAACCGACTGTTAATCCAGTCAAAGAAACAACACTAATCAGCATCAAGTTCTTGAGAACATCAATTTTTTTGAGTTTCATGACAATTTTTTGTATAGAATATCAAATAATAAAATACAGATTTTTCTTCCGTATGTCTTGACAACTAATTATCCCGTTTCAGGATAAAAAAGAAAGGTTGAGAACAATTTTTATCATCCATGATACCTAATACTGTATTATCATCTATTTTTCTGAAAGAATCGTTAATGGGTAAACGATCATAAACCATTGTAGCTGTTACTTTTCCCCTAGATTCCATCATCCTTAATCGAGCTTGGGAAACCTCTGTTTTCATTAACCCATTCATTAACATAAAAACTGGTTTTAAAGCATTATTTTTTAACCAGGGCATTTTCAAAACCCAGGTCATGGCATTGGCATTTGGTTCTACCTTAAAAATGTTCTCATTGCTATCTAAAAATAATAAAGGATGGACAGTTTCCGCATCAATAAATTCCTTCCCATACCAAGACGATATTTCTAAAAATCCATCCATGGGATGATTGGTGTGAACTCCATGACCTCGCCAACGACCAAGCATGAAATCTAAATTGACTGGCTCAAGAGAATCAAACCACTGTAAGGCTTTTTCTCTGGTAGTTTTGCCTGTTTTTTGAATTAAATCATAGTTTTCTAAGGTTTCCATAGAAAATAATTATAGTTAATGATTACAAGGCCGACATACTGCCGATTTTGATTGCTATACAATACAGAGCAGGTTCCCCAACTCAATAAACAAATTCATCCAACAAGTTTTGACTTATTGGATAGGGGCTCAAATGTCTTTAATATCCTATGAGATTATTCTAGCATGGGATTATTAGGAAAAAATAGCTGGAAACTGCTACCTCTCAGGAGTTGAGTTAATTCAGGTTAAAGGTAAAAAGATCGTAAAAATTTCACCTTGTTGCGATCGCTGACGAACAATTAATTTACCACCTAAACGATGAAAGAGATTTTTAGTAACATCTAAATTAAGACTAACGCTTCCAGTTTCTGGCTGTAACATCAATAATTGTCCGAGGGCTTTAAAAGGATTGTTTTGGTGGTAGGATGCGGTTTTAAACTGCAATTTCAATTGATGACCTGCTGTACTAACTTTTACCTTGATTTCTCCACCACCCCCAAGACTACGGGTGCATTTTTCAATTAATCCTGTTAAAACTTGGTCCAACATACCTGGATCACTAACCACTTGGGGTAATTTCTTAGGAAGTCCCACGTCTAAATTAACATTACGTCGTTGTGCCTGTTTTTTCCAACGAGGAACACATTGATGAAATAGACTTTCTAAAGAGGTTTTAACCAATTCAACGGAAGAATTTTGTTGATTCTTGCTTTTCAATTCAGTTGCTCGAAAAATCAACTCCATTCGGTTAATTTGTTCACTACATTCTTGATCAATATTTTCCAATAAACGGAGCATTTTAGGCTCTAATTCTCGATTCCTTAACAGCAAACGAGTCATAGTGCGAATACTGGTTAAAGGGGTACGAATTTCATGGCTTAATGCCTGAAGCAAAGCTACATCTGTCGCTTCCTCAACCGTGGCAGGAGTTAAGGGAATTTTATTTGAACAAGAGAGATTATTTTTGGTTTCTGATAAGTTTAGTAAATCACGATTTTTTCGAGAAATAATGGCAGAAATTTGCGGATAATAATGAAGTAATAAACGGCTAAATTCCGTTACTACTTGATAACTGGGGGCAGTTGGAGAAAACTTTTGAACTAATTCATCCCAGTGGCAGAGTTGGGGATGATGGACAAAAGTAAGACGCGATCGCAAAGTTAACCAAGCTTGATCAATCACATCAGGATCAAAAGAAAATTGAAACGCAGGAAGTCCTAAGCTATTTTCCCCTAGGACCATCAATAAGGGAAACTCGGAGGTCAAAACCAGACAAAATTGTTCACTGGCTAAGGGATCTTGGGGAAATAAAGGGAGTTCTTTAATATTGGGGGTTGCTTGCTCATGACAGCCGGAGGAAGCACCAGGCAGTTGAAAAGGTTGCCAACGCTCACTTTTATGTAATTGTAAACTAAAAATTCCAATGTGTAGGGCTTGAGTTAGGGTGGGATGACAGAGTATAGGAGTCGGTCCGGATAAAATGAGACCTTTATCAGATTCCTGGGGGGATAGATGTGATAAGAGTAGGGTTTCTAGGGCAGCGATCGCACTCACCCATTGTCCTTGGGCTTTGAGGCGAAGTTGCTCAATTTTCACAGCAGTGGGTTGAGATGAGTCGCCAGGAAGATCTACCTGCGAACTCTGGTTCAAAATCTTGCTTAATTTGTCTAATAATACCTCAGAAACCTTCATATCTCCGTCTCAACCATTGACCTCTAACTTCCTTGATGATAACGGCATTTAGAAATAGAGTACAGGAGTATAACCGAACCCAATATGGGGCAATTTCCTCTTTCTAAAGAATAAAGTGTCAGGCCCTGATATCTTCTTGGAAGTATAATAATTGCCTCAAGTTTAGGTAAGTTGCTGACATAATTCTCTGAAATGTTCCCCTCGATGTTCAAAGCTTCTATATTGATCAAAGCTGGCACAAGCAGGAGATAAAAGAACAACTTTTGCCTTAACTTCTTTGCCAATCATTAATCCTCTTTCCACTGCTTTATCCATCGTTTCTACAATTTCATAATCATGATAATCAGACTCATGAAGTCGTTTGGCAAAATTTTCTGCCGCTTCACCAATTAATAGAACTTTAGTGACTTTGGCTTTAATTTGTGCAATCCATTTTCTATCATCTCCTTCTTTTTCTTCTCCTCCTGCAATTAAAATACTTGGGGATTTAACCGACATTAAACCGACTTCTGCCGCATCATAATTAGTAGCTTTACTATCATTAATAAATTCAATTCCATTGATATTAATGATATATTCTAAGCGATGAGGAACCCCTGTAAAAGTAGCAATAGCAGACGCAATGGCTCCTTTTTCTATTCCTGCTAATCTGGCTGCTGCAATGCCCATTAATAGGTTTTGTTTGTTATGTAATCCTGGCATTTTAAAGAGATTTAAGGGTAAAACTAATTCTCCAAAAGCCACAATCCAATTATCTTGAATATAAACCCCTTTTGCGGGATCACAGAGTAAATTATCTTTTCCTTTTATGGTTGTCCAATAAGCATCAGCCCATTGATGTAAACCTGTTTGATGTAAATAGGGATCATCTCCATTAAAGATTTGGTATTCACTACGATGTAACAAAGATGCTTTAATCGCATAATATTTATCCAAGGTTTTATGACGACTTAAATGATCCGCCGTAAAGGTTGTCCAAAGACCAATTTTAGGACTTAATTCTTGGGATGATTCACACTGATAACTACTGATTTCTGCAATTATCCAATCATAGTTGGAGGTGCTATCTTTTTGTAATTGAGATAAGGCTAATTCACAAGCAGCATAACCAATATTGCCGCAGGAAGGTGCATTTAATTGAGCACCTTGAAAAATGGCTGTTACTAATGCGGTTGTGGTGGTTTTTCCATTGGTTCCGGTAATACCCACCCAAGGAGATGACTTGAGGTATCGCCAAGCCAATTCCAATTCTCCAATAGTATCAATGTTCTGATTACGGGCTTCTACCAGGAAAGGAATATCCCAGGGAACTCCAGGACTAACAACAATTAACTTGGGTAAGGAAGAGGGGTTTAAGCTGGGTGTATGACCTAATTTAACTGTAATCCCATCCCCTTGTAATTGTTGTTCTAAGGGCTGTAAATTAGCAGAGGTGGAGCTATCACTGATTATCACCTCCCACCCATCTTTTTGAAGACATTTCGCTGCGGCAATTCCTGATCTTCCCAGTCCGATAATATAAGCTATGGCCATCCTTTTTGTGGCATCCTTTGTTGATTAAGCTTCTCTTATTTTACCAGAGATGGGTTTAATTAGTATTTTCCTAGGTCACTGAGAATTTAGAATTTAGAATGTATAATTTAGAATTAACGCACCCTCAAGTTGGAGGATTATAACCCTTTTTTTTCGGCCAGAAGAAAAATTCTAAATGTCAATCTTTGTATACTATTTTATTATCAGTATTATTGTATTTAACTAATTACTATAAATCAAGCAAGACAGGGGAAATAATAAGTATTCTAAGAAAAATAATCGCCAAATAAATTGATAGAATTTAGCAATGGATTTTTTTTCTTCTAAATCTACTGTTTTACTTCGCAACAATAGCATACTTAATAACCCAAAATGAGAAAAAATCAAGAATACTCTATTAATATTAAATTCTGACAATAAAACAACTATTATCATTCCTAAATAACAAGCTAAAATAATACCCAAAGAGATTTTTAAAATAGCTGATTTGCCTAGCAAAATGGTAAAGGTTGTAATATTATATTGTTTATCTCCTTCGAGATCAGGAACATCTTTAAAAATAGCGATCGCAATTGTAAAAACCACTACAAAAGCAGTTAATATCCAGACTTCAGGAACAAGATAAGCTACTTGAGAAAAACGATGGCTAAAATAAAGAAATAATCCTAAATTAACAATCACTCCCCTAACAGTAAAAATACAAAACGCTGCTAATAAAGGAAACCGTTTTAAGCGAATAGGTGGTAAAGAATAAGTCGTCCCAATCATTAAGCTAATAGCAACAGTTCCCCATAAATACCAACCTCCAAAATAAGCAATAGTTAGGGCTAAAATTCCTGTTATGCCCACAATATAACGACCTTGAAGAACGGAAAAATCCCCTGAAGCTAAAGGAAGATAGGGTTTATTTATTTTATCAATTTCTTGGTCTTCTAATTGATTTAGTCCAACAATATAAACATTCCCACATAAACAAGCAACTAAAGCTATTAATAAATATTTAATTGTATTAAAATTGACAAAATTTTCCTGAGTTGCTGAAGCAATTAAATATAAAGCCAATACACTTAAACTTGTGCCTATGATCGTATGGGGACGAGAAAATTCCCATAAACTTAATAACCAAGAAAAAGGATTCTTCCACAACGTTTTAGGATTTTGTACAGACGTTTGAGACATAGATACTTAAGCAACTGGTTTGATAACTTCCTTAACAGTCTAATACATTACTTTTATCTTGGGGGGCATCTTGGAATGTCTTAAGAATTAATTAGACTTGATTAACATTTGCGCTTATTTGTTCTAGCCATTGAATTATTAAGGGTGAGAAGGGACTCCTTTTGCGAATTTGTGGATTAATAGAAACGTGCTTTGTTTTTGCTTGAGCAACAGATTTATTTAAAAAAGATTCATGAAAAATATTATAAATAATTTCAAAATCTGTCTCATTTAATTTAGTCCCTATCAGATTAATTTGTAAGGTATCTCCACAAAATAAAGGTTGATAAAAATCAATTTCAGCGTGAACAATAGGAATGGCCATATCTGAACTGGTAAAAAAGGTCTTTAAATCAATTCCTGTTGTTTTTAAACTATTTTCATATGCTTCATGACAGATAGATAATAAAGTGGCAAAATAGACAACTCCTGCTGCATCTGTATCAGAAAAATGGATGGTTCGATAATAAGTCATTAATTTTTACTAGATGGGTTTAGATTAAATTCTAGTTGACTTTGAATCGAAATTTATTTAATAATATCTGAAAGTTTAGCATTATCAATAATTCACTCAATATATTTATGTAGAATGTGAAGCTTTTTAAGACATAGTTATAACCAACAATAACACCAATTCAAATAATCTTCTTGTCTTGGCATTTATCAACAAAATTAGCATATTTATTCCCAATATTATAGGGAGGATCTGCAAAAATAATATCAATACTATTGTCTTCAATTTCTTGATCTAACAATTTCAAGCTGTCTCCAAACAGAATTAGATGTTTACCATTACTATCCTGATATTTCATGTTGAGATTAAAAGTCTTGATTCCCTAATGATAACCCAGAACAAAACTTTAAGAATCCTATTTTTATCAGAATTTTCCTGGTTTTGCTCTAATTCTAGACTTGCAAAGTAGAACATAATAACTATCCAAAATCATACTAAAACGCGAAAGACTTGCAATCGAGACTAACAATAGTTACACTTCTTTAAATAAATTTCATTTTCTTGGCATAATGTAGGTTAGCTGACTTTTGGGTGGTGAGAGTTGTTCATCAGCGATCGCCTGACCGAAGTCACCTAAGCTAAAACACCAATAAGAAAAAAACGTCGAAGTAGACATATTCTCAAAAGGAGGAGAGTAGTCAATGGGACTACCTTGGTATCGAGTCCACACAGTTGTTCTAAATGATCCAGGACGCTTAATTTCCGTCCACTTAATGCACACTGCCCTCGTAGCTGGTTGGGCAGGTTCAATGGCTCTTTATGAGTTAGCAATTTTTGATCCCAGTGATCCCATTCTTAACCCTATGTGGCGACAAGGGATGTTCGTTCTTCCCTTTATGGCCCGTTTAGGAGTCACCGGATCTTGGGGTGGCTGGAGTGTCACCGGAGAAACTGGTGTCAATCCTGGTTTCTGGTCTTTTGAAGGCGTTGCCGCCGCTCACATTGTCTTATCTGGTTTGCTTTTCTTAGCAGCCGTTTGGCACTGGGTATTCTGGGATTTAGAGTTATTTGTTGATGCTCGTACCGGAGAACCAGCCTTAGACTTACCCAAAATGTTCGGTATTCACCTCTTCTTATCTGGACTTCTTTGCTTCGGTTTTGGTGCTTTCCACCTGACCGGACTGTGGGGACCAGGGATGTGGGTATCCGATCCTTACGGTTTGACTGGTCATGTCCAACCAGTGTCACCGGAATGGGGTCCAGCAGGCTTTAACCCCTTTAACCCAGGGGGAGTGGTCGCTCACCACATTGCTGCCGGTGTTGTGGGTATTATTGCGGGTCTGTTCCACTTAACCGTCAGACCCCCAGAACGCCTCTACAAGGCCCTAAGAATGGGTAATATCGAAACAGTATTATCCAGTAGTATTGCTGCTGTGTTCTTTGCTGCTTTCGTAGTGGCTGGAACCATGTGGTACGGCAACGCTACTACCCCCATCGAACTCTTTGGACCGACTCGTTATCAGTGGGATAACGGTTACTTCCAACAAGAAATCGAGCGTCGTGTTGAAGCCAATGTGGCTGCGGGTGATAGCTTATCAGAAGCTTGGTTAAAAATTCCTGAAAAATTAGCCTTCTATGACTATGTCGGTAATAGCCCCGCCAAAGGTGGTTTATTCCGTACTGGTGCGATGGATAGTGGTGATGGTATCGCTCAAGAATGGTTAGGACATCCCGTATTTAAGGATAGCGATGGTCGTATTTTAAACGTTCGTCGGATGCCTAACTTCTTTGAAACCTTCCCCATTGTCTTAACAGACTCAGATGGTATTGTTCGTGCGGATATTCCTTTCCGTCGGGCAGAGTCTAAACTTAGTGTTGAACAAACTGGTGTAACTGCTACCATCTACGGCGGTGCTTTAGATGGTCAAACCTTCACCAATGCGGCTGATGTTAAGCAGTTTGCTCGTAAAGCACAGTTAGGGGAACCCTTTACCTTTGACCGTGAAACCCTTGGCTCTGACGGTGTATTCCGTACCAGTCCCAGAGGTTGGTTTACCTTCGGACACGCAGTATTTGCCCTTCTCTTCTTCTTTGGTCATATTTGGCACGGTTCTCGTACTCTGTACCGTGACGTATTTGCTGGTGTTGATCCTGATCTTGAAGAGCAAGTGGAATGGGGTCTGTTTGCTAAGGTGGGTGACGTAACTACCCGTACCACACCTGAAGCCTAATGGCCTTTTTGCTAAACATCCCATAACCTAATTTGAACAAAATTTTTTGCGTAGTCCCCATCTATAATCTGTGATTTAGTTGGTGGAGCGTTCAGGAGAGTCAAGGAACATTTTTCCTTGACTCTTTAAATTGGGCTCAATTTTAAAGTTACTGTAATTTTATGTAAAGTTTTCCTGTAATCTTTAGGTCAAATCTTGCAAATTTTGAATAAAGTATGATATAAGTCTTAGGTATATTCAACTATAGTTGTTTGATGTTGTTCCGAGCAATGCTCTGATAAGCTTATGCAGTTAGGTCAAATTTTACTCCAAAAAAAGTGGATTTCTTCCGAGCAACTAGAAGAAGCCATTGGTCTTCAAACGTTTCAAAATAATCGTTTGGGTGAACTGCTGCTAGAAAAAGGCTTGATTGTCAACAGCCAACTAGAAACTGCCCTGAAAGAACAGTATTGGCGCAAAAATGGGTTTTGGGTGATTGATTAATTGACTAAAAAGATTTATCCTGATGTCGCAAGAATACCCTAATCTTCTAAAAGTTAGGGATGAATGGCGACCAAAATGTAAAGCGAGTGCGTAATTCCGAGGTTTCCTCGGAATTACGCACTCAGGACACCGCAAAGCGTCCATTAAAAAAAAAATTAAGCTATAACAACGATAAAGGCACTGTTGCAATACAGGGACACAACCGCCTAGTACCTACTAAAAATAGGGAAGATAGTCAGGAGTCGAAACTAAGCTAACCAACAAACCCGATTAGCTTCGGCTAAGTCTCTCATAAGAGAGAAGAAAAGAAAGTAAAGCCAAACCCTCTAGGGTGAGGTATTAGAGGCAGTTGGATACGACGAGTGCGTTTTACGCATAAAGAATCCCTACCCGTCTACACGGTAGGGTTATTCAATGATGTTATAAAGAAACTAGACAAAAACCTCTGTTACCCACAGAGGTTTTTGTGTTTTTAATTAGATTTTCCAGCTAAGGTTCGGCGTTTCATGACCATTTCGTAGGCTTCAATGATATCGCCTTCTTGCCAACCATTGAATTTATCCACACCAATCCCACACTCATAACCAGAATTAACCTCTCGGACATCCTCCTTGATCCGTTTTAACGAATCAAGGCTTCCTTGATAAACCACATTATCATTTCTCAGGACGCGAATAAGACGGTTACGAACCACCTTACCAGACTGAACATAACAACCAGCAACAGCACCCCGCCCCACAGGGAAGACAGCCCGCACTTGAGCTTGTCCAAGAGGTGACTCTACCTCTTCGGGTTCGAGTAAACCTTCCATTGCACCTTCAATGTCGTCCAGAAGTTTATAGATGATATCGTATTCACGTACATCCACCCCTTCATGATCGGCTGCAGCCCTCGCACCACTGGCTAGAGTTGTATTAAAGCCAATAATAACTGCACCACTGGCGGCCGCTAAATCCACATCGGTTTCTGTTACTTCCCCTGGAGAGGCTAGTAAGACGCGGATTTGCACCTCATCTTGAGGTAACTGTTCCAGGGAGCCTAAAATGGCTTCAACCGAGCCCTGAACATCGGCTTTGAGAATGAGATTGAGTTCTTTCAACTCTCCCTCTTGAGCCTGAGCGGATAAGGTACTCAAAGTAACACGACGGGATGACATGGCCTGTTGTAGACGAGTTTGACGTTGATTTTCCGCATTCTCTTCCGCCACTGCTCGCGCTTCTTTTTCACTGGGATACACATCAAATTCTTCCCCAGCAGCCGGCACACTATTGAGTCCTAAAATTTCCACCGCAAAGGAGGGCAAAGCCTCTTCCACTTTATTGCCCCGGTCATCTATCATGGCACGGATTTTCCCAAATACAGAGCCAACCACGATGGCATCTCCAACTCGTAGGGTTCCATTTTGGATCAATAGAGTGGCTACTGGTCCTCGCGTGCGGTCTAAGTTAGCCTCGATTACAGTTCCTTTGGCCAGACGATTGGGGTTGGCCACTAACTCTTCTACTTCTGAGACTAAGACCAACATCTCCAACAAACCATCGAGATTTTCTCCTTTTAAGGCACTGACTGGAACCATAATCGTCTCACCCCCCCATTCTTCGGGAACTAGACCTAATTCAGATAGTTCCTGTTTAATGCGATCGGGGTTTGCTTCTGGTTTATCAATTTTATTGATAGCCACCACAATCGGGACTTCTGCCGCTTGAGCGTGGCTAATCGCTTCTCTGGTTTGAGGTTGTACCCCATCATCGGCAGCCACAACCAAAATCGCCATATCCGTGACTCTTGCCCCTCTGGCCCGCATGGCTGTAAAGGCTTCATGACCGGGAGTATCCAGGAAGACAATTTGTTGAGATTCTCCTTCATGGTCAATATCCACATGATAAGCACCGATATGTTGGGTAATACCACCGGCCTCTCCTTGCGCCACTTTAGTTTGGCGAATGGAGTCAAGTAAGGTCGTTTTACCATGATCCACATGACCCATAATCGTTACCACAGGAGGACGACGGTGGAGATTGTCTAAGTCCGCCTCGTCGAGCATTTCCGTATTCTTGGTGGCCTCAGATTGAGCTAATGGTATTTCTACCTCGATGCCAAAGGCTTCGGTAACCATTTTGGCGGTGTCTTGATCGAGGGTTTCGGTGATATTAACAGCAATACCTTTAGAAAACAGATGTTTAATAATTTCTGTTTCTGCAATTTGTAGTCGTTCTGAGAGATCCCGAACCGTGAGATTGCGATCGAGAACAATTTTCTCAGGCTGTTGGCGGGTGTCTGGGCGTTCACGACGCTCTGAGCGATTTCTTTCGCTAGTATCAGAGGTTTTAAGGGTAGGTTTTTTCGGTTTTTGAGGTGTGCTAGGAGGTTGGTTTTGCGATTTGGGTTTGGGAGGGCGAGCGGTAGATAAACTCAAACTCAGAGAAACAGGATTAGCATTGAGTTCAGTTTCAAAGTCATCATCTTCATCATCAATGGGTTGGAAACGACGTTTCGCCTTGGCTGCTCCCTTATTGGTTTTCGCTTTGTTTTCTTGTTCTTCCTCATCTTCATCCCAAGTTTTCCGTTTAGAAATCCGTGGAGGAGCCGGTCGTTTTAATTGGGGTTTCGGCTTGAGAATAGTTTCGAGAGTATCATCGGTGTCCTCATCCTCTTCGGGAGCAGCAGAGGCTGGCTTAACCGAAGGGGCAACTAAAGCCGGTGCTTTTTCCTCCTCTGCTTGGGGGGCAACAGGGCGTTTTAGATCTGGCTTGTTAGGGCTAGGTTTTCTGAGGTTTTTCTTAAGGGGTTTATCCGATGAACTATCTGCTTTAGTAACTTCTGGTTTTTCTGTTTTTTCTGGTTTCTCTGGCTTCTCTTTGGCCTTAGGAGGGGTGTTTTTACTAGGTTTCTTGGGAAGTTTAACCTTTTTCTTGCCCTCCAAAGATGGTTTAACCGGTTTGGCCTTAACTATCTTATTACTGCTCTTTTCAGGTGCTTCTGGGGCGGTTTTGACTGGGGGACTAAGCAGTTGGGGTGGCTCTGCCAAGGTAGGCTTGACAGGTTCGGGCTCTTGTTGTTTGGGGGGAGCAGAGGGTTTATCCATCTCCTCGGCTGGCATTTCAGGCGATGTGGCTGATGTGGGGGAAATCACCTTGGTTGGTGGAGATGGGGCTTTGGGGGGTTGTGGTTGTGGTCTAATAGGAGGACGAGGGGCGGTAAGGTTAGGGGAAGCATGATCAGATGGGTTCTGACGAGGGCGAGGGGAAACTTGTTTATGGTGAATGGCTAAAATTCGTTGTTTTTTGTCCCCTGAAGCAGTTTGCTCGTCTGTCTGAGACGTTCCTTGTTGAGCGATATATTTGTCTGCCATTCCCTTAATACGATCAGCATCGGATTCCGTAATAGTGCTACTATGGCTTTTAACAGCGATATTAAGCTGGCCGCAAATTTCTAAGATTTCTTTGTTTTCTAAATTCAATTCTTTTGATAAATCGTAAATTCTGACTTTGTGTGCGTTGTTCATCCACTGTCCCCCTGACTAGGTATTGGCTACTTAAATGGTTGAAGTCGCTGACGGAAGCGACGACTAAGCTCTTTTTGTGAGCTATGGGATTGAAGTTTGATAATCATGATTACGAAAACAATGTTCTCTCCTATGCTAACGATAATAGTCCTGTTTGTATCTAAAGTTTTCTAGAAATTGGCCCCTACCATCATTGATCGTCAAAAGACTTTCCTAAGCGTTGCCAGAGTTGTTTGTAGATACTATCAGGAACCGAGACTTTTAGAGACCTCCCTAAACGATTTTTTTTACTGGCTATCAGTAAACAGGATTCTTGGGGACATAAATAGGCGGACCTTCCCATCCCTTGATCTAATTGTACCTTTCGAGATGAAGAGACTCGTACAATTCGCCAAAATGCCTCTTTGGGGGCAACACAGCGACAACTAATACAACGTCTATAATTCGGTTTCATCAACAGTGGAATTATCTAGGTTTTCTAAGGGATCTTCCTCAGCCGTTTCTATAATCGCCTCAGATTCGGGAGTCTCTGCTATCTCTGCTGTTTGAGGCAACTCATTGTCATAGTCATCTTCTTCCATTGCCTCGACTTCAAGTTGTCTTTGCTCAACTTCGGCTTTATAAATAGCAATATCTTTGATGTCGATTTTCCATCCGGTTAAACGCGCAGCTAAGCGAACATTTTGCCCTTCTTTACCAATGGCCAGACTGAGTTGATCTTCGGCAACTAAGACTAGAGCGTGACGTTCCTCGGCATTGAGTAATACTACTTCATCAATACGAGCAGGACTTAAGGCATTGGCAATGTAGGTGGCTGGATCTGGGGACCAACGAATGACATCAATTTTTTCCCCTCGCAGTTCGTTGACCACCGCTTGAATACGAGATCCTCTGGCTCCAATACAGGCCCCAACGGGATCTACATCTCTTTCGAGGGTATCAACAGCTATTTTAGTTCTTGGTCCGACATAACGAGACGGGGGGTTGGCTTCCCTAGAAACAGCTACAATACGGACAATATCCTCCTCAATTTCAGGAACTTCAACCGAAAACATATCCACCACTAAACCAGCGGCCCCACGAGAAACTAACAGTTGTGGCCCGCGATGAGAACCTTCTCTAACTTTTTTGAGCAATACTTTAAAGGAGGCATTGGCCCGATAATTATCGTTGGGGAGTTGCTCGCGTTTGGGTAAAATCGCTTCTACTTCGGGCTGACCAAAAGCACTTTGCACCGCAACAATTATGTCTTGCCGTTCAAAGCGTAGTACCCTAGCATTGAGAACGGTTCCCTCTAATTCGTGAAATTCCTCTTGAATCAGTTTACGCTGTTGATCCCGTAACTTTTGCAGAAGCACCTGTTTGGTTTGAATAGCGGCCATCCGGCCAAAGTCCTTTTGTTGAGGGGTGACATCTAAGACCACTTCATCTCCAAGTTGGGCCTCGGCTGCAACTTCTTGCACTTCCTGAAGAGAAATATGATGATCTATGTTTTCGACCTCTTCGACTATTTTTTTGGTGGATAAGATACGAAACCCCTCCTCTTCTGTATCCAATTCCACTTCAAAGTTATCAAAGTATTCGTCATAGTATTGTTGCCGATCCAGATTTTGAGAACGACGAAACCGTTCATAACCTTTGAGTAAGGCTTCTCGTAAAGCCTCTTGGACGGCAGACTTGGGCAAGTTATGCCTTTGACTTATTTCTTCGAGCATCTGGGTTAATCCAGGTAAACTGACTATGGACATGCAATAGAATCTCCTAAAAGATAGATTTAATGGGGTTTGGTCAGTCGGCTAACTTAACCTGAGTAATGACTGAACAAGGAATGGCGATCGCTCGTCCTTTCTGGTTCAGATATACGGCTTCTTCATCTCTTCCTTGTAATCGTCCCTGCCATTCTTTTTTTTGCAAATAAGGGGGGTTTGTGATCACCTTGATGGCAAATCCCTTAAAGGCGATAAAGTCTCGTTCACTGCTTAAATTTCGGGAAATCCCAGGACTGGAAATTTCTAAGACATAAGCACCAGGGATAAGGGCGGTTTCATCTAGGGTTGTTTCTAAAATCCGACTGACTCGTTCACAATCATCTAAACTCGTATCAGTATTGGGATTACGAATATCAACTCGCAGGATAGGTGGACGTTTGTTGGTTTGAAAAACCACATCCACCACTTCCAACCCCATTTCTTGGACAATGGGGGTGGCTAATTCAATAATTTGGGGAATCAAAGGATGAGTCATGACTCAGACCATAAAAAAAAGCGGGTTATTGCCCCACTCCCTTTAAATGTAAATCCATTGGGAATATGCGGTAATAATGACCGCCTCAACCTATTAGTTTAGCAAATCTTGGCAATATGTCATTGTCTACCTTCTCACCACAAATCAATTAACCGAAAAATTATCGGTGCAGTTTCTCCGCCCTAACAGTCGCACAGTGTAGATATTATTGCTTAGCTCCAAAAAAAGAAATAATCTCTCCGAGGAGAGACTTAACAAAACAATTATCTGGAATGAGTCCTGATTTAACGGGTTACTTGTTGGACTAAGGCCATAACATCACTACGACTCAGTTTTTCTTTACCTAAAGCCATCACTTCTAAGGTTCCATGGGCTAAAGCTAAAGGAATTTTACAAAAATCTAATGCAGGACCTGGGCCTAGAGACTGGGTGTAGAGATCGGCTAGTTTAAGATTAGCACGAGCATATTGATGAACATCTTCAATCTTCCAGCCTTCAGGAATAAAGTTGACCCCACGGCGCAAGTCTTCTCGATGATTACGAACAATATTAACTGCTTGTAAGCCCCGACCAAAGCCAATGGCATATTGACGGTTGGTTTGGGTTCCATCGTACCAAGCCCATAAGTCGGATAATAAAAGTCCCACCGCACCAGCAACACTAAAGGTATATTGATCTAAATGAGCTTTGCTGCGAATTGTCCAGTTATTTTCTGCCCAATACGCCATGCGATCTGCCATAGACGCTGTGGCATCCCAAATACGCGGGGCAATGGTTTCCGGGGCTAACATGGCCCATTGTCCTAACCGAAGACTTACATCTGGTAGACAATGGCTATAGGGAACTAATCCGAGGGAAAAGTCTTCCACTCCTGATGTTTCTACACCAGCTTGTAAATTAAGGCTCATTTGTCGCAAAATTTTCCCTTTGGTGAAGTTATCGAGATCAGGGTGATCTTCGACTTCATCAATGGCTCGCATACAAAGATAGGCAGAAGCAACGGCATCCTGTAAAGTACCAGGAAGACGACTGATTGGTATGTAAAAGGTTCGACTGGTTTCTCTAAGAGTCTTTAGACCATTACTGCGTAAATTCATTAATTTCACTCCTCACGCCAACATTAAGCATTAGCATACACTTCCTTATCTGTGAGATCCCACTAAACTATTATGAAGTTCCTGGCCAACGGAATTTTGGGGTTTTATCATTAGAGTTAGAACTTAAGACGGTATTTTGATAAAGATGGTGTCCATTGTATTATGGTTCGCTAAAATTTGCCGTGATTATTGAATTTTGTCTCATCCCAGTGCTGATTTTCTGGTCTTTTCTCTGGTATTTGGTGTTTTTTGATACAGTTTTTTAATTTTTCAGTCCCACTCATCCGTTGGCAATTTAACTGTGATACTCTATTTAAGGAAGGACTGCCCTGTTGGTGACTGCCAATAAAGTTTTTTGATCTATGCTTTGAGTTTAAGGGCGTTAACCAGCCATCGTGGTAGTAAACCGAGCTTGTACTCGGAAACAGAAACGATGAGCGGTCGATACCCACCTGGTTTTACCAGGTCATAAACTGAGGTAAAACGGCAGGGTGGTTCTTCCAAAATTTCTCCCAATGTCAGGGTTTCTAGATATTAAGCGAGAGAAAGGACAGACAAAACCTTAAAATTAACCTAAAATTAAGGAAACCCTAACCATCATCGGCATTGAGACAAGAGATAAATTGTGTCAGAAATCTGGATTTACCTTTTACCATTACCCGTTTAGACCAGGGTATAACAGTTGTCCACCAGTATATATCTGTTACGCCCGTAACTGTGGTGGATGTCTGGGTGAAAGCAGGGGCAAGGGTTGAACCTAACCAATGGATAGGAATGGCTCACTTTTTAGAGCATATGATTTTTAAAGGGAGTAAGAATGTTCTGCCAGGGGAGTTTGATCAAGTGATTGAACATAATGGGGGAGTAAGCAATGCCTTTACTAGCCATGATTATGCCCATTTTTTCCTAACAGTGGTAGGCGATCGCTTATCCCAGACGTTGCCGTATTTGGGGGAAATTTTAGGAAAGGCAGTGATTCCGGATGAAGAGTTTATTAGGGAAAGAGAAGTTATTTTAGAAGAGATTCGTTGTTCGAGTGATGATCCAGACTGGGTGAGTTTTCAAACCCTCTGTGAGACGTTGTATCAATATCATCCCTATGGGCGTTCAATTTTAGGACAGGAAAGCTATTTAAGACAATATTCTGCCCATCAGTTACGTTGTTTTCATAGTACCCATTATCAACCTAAGAACATGACAGTAGTAGTAGTGGGAAATATTAAAGAAACAGCAGCCTTATCATTAGTGGAAAAAGCATTTTCTGGGTTTACAGCCCCCTCTGAATGTCCTCCTCAGGAAATTACACCTGAACCTCCTTTAAAGGAGATTCGACGCAATCAGATCTATTTTCCCAGATTAGTGCAGGGACGTTTGTTGATGGGATGGATAGGACCGGGAATCAATTGCTTAGAAGAAGGGTTAGGATTAGACTTGCTCTCGGTTATTTTAGGGGGATCAACTACCTCTCGTCTCGTTCAAGAATTAAAGGAAGATAAACAACTGGTGATGGATGTTGAAAGTTCTTTTTCTATGCAGCAAGATTCGAGTTTGTTAACCATCGGAGCCTGGTTAGATCCTCATTATTTAGAAATAGTGGAAGAAATTATCTGCGATCGCTTGAAACAATTACAGCAAGAATCGGTTACAGAAGTAGAATTAAATAAGGCAAAACGGTTATTATGTCATGACTATATATTTTCAACAGAAACCCCCTCTCAATTAGCGGGATTATATGGTTATTATCAAACCTTAAGTCGTGTAGAACTTTCTCTTAAGTACCCCAAGATTATTCAAAAATATACGGCTGAAGATTTACAAGATATTGCTTGTAAGTATTTGTCCCCGAAACACTATGCTATTACCATTATGCGGCCTTGCTAATTGCTCTACTATTATGATAACTAATGCAAAAATCTAACCTTGTTTCTCCCCCCAAGTTTCTTCATCGTTTATTACTCGATAATGGTATCACTTTAATTGTCCGAGAAAATCCCACAGCAGACTTGGTATCGGGTCGTTTTTTTCTGAAAAAAGCGGGTACTTTATGGGAAAAAAAAGAAAAATCCGGTATTTTCCATCTATTAGCAACAGTATTGATGAAAGGAACTCAAACCCGTTCCTCTCTAGACATTGCAGAAGAGATAGAATCCATAGGGGCCAGTTTAGGGGGTGATACGGCTTCAGATTATTTTATTATGAGTCTCAAAACGGTTTCAGCAGACTTTGAAGCCATTTTAAATCTGTTAGGGGAAATTCTGCGATCGCCGAATTTTCCTGAAGAGGAAATCGCCTTAGAAAAGCAATTAATTTGTCAAAGTATTCGCTCTCAACAAGAACAACCTTTTAATGTTGCTTTCAATCAACTAAGGGAAAAAATGTATGGACAACATCCCTATGGATTGTCGATTTTAGGCACTGAAGAAACAGTTTGTAAAGTAAGCCGAGAAGACTTAAAAAAATGTCATTTTCGTCATTTTCGTCCTGACAATTTAATTATTAGTGTATCAGGGAATATTACGGTGGATACCGTGGTTAAATTAATCAATAAAACCTTTGCAAATTGGGAAAATCCTTCTGATATATTAACCCTAAACTCCCTTCCTTTATTAACTGTTTCTCCTGATGAGATTATCATCCATCAAGCAACACAACAAGCCATTATTATGTTGGGGTATTTAACCGTTGGGGTGAAACATATTGATTATCCAGTGCTTAAGTTATTAGCAACTTATTTAGGGAATGGTTTATCCAGTCGTTTGTTTGTGGAATTAAGGGAAAAACAGGGACTTGCCTATGATGTTTCTGCCTTTTTTCCCACTCGTTTAAATCCTTCTTATTTTGTCACTTATATTGGTACGGCTCCTGAGAATATGGAGATTGCCGTTGAGGGATTAAAACGAGAAACAGAGAGATTATGTGATATTGAATTGACTGCTGAAGAAGTACAAACGGCTAAAAATAAGTTATTAGGACAATACACGTTAGGAAAACAGACAAATGCAGAAGTTGCTCATTTATATGGGTGGTATGAAACCTTGGAATTGGGAATTGAATTTGATCAAAAGTTTCCTGACATTATTAATCAAATTACTCCTGAGAGAATGCAGCAAGTTGCTAAAGATTACTTACTTTCCCCTTATCTTTCTGTTGTAGGACCAAAATAACAACAGTTTTCAATTGAGTGTATCAAAATTTTGCTTAAGTGCGTTTGAGAAGTATGGGGGCAATTTTTAGATATTAATCATCTATTTTCATCTTATTTGATTATAGAAAAAGTGTTATAGTTTGGAAACTAATTTTCATTACAGAGTTGAAAATTAATAATCCCCACACCCTGTATCGACTCGAAAATGCCTTGGTGCAAAATCTGAGTTTAAGCAATTGCTAATTTATAATCGAGAGCAAATAATGAGCTTAAAAGTTATTAACTCTCAAGTTTTTCATAAGCTTCGACAATTTTTTGTACCAAAGGATGACGCACCACATCTGCTTGAGAAAAGTGACAAAAAGCAATACCTTCAACTGATTTTAAGATGTTCCTCGCAACCACTAAACCAGAGTCTTGATGTTTAGGTAAGTCGGTTTGAGTAATATCTCCTGTAACCACCATTTTTGAGCCAAAACCTAACCTTGTCAACACCATTTTTAGTTGTGCAGGAGTAGTATTTTGTGCCTCATCAACAATGACGAAAGAATTACTTAAAGTTCGTCCTCGCATATAAGCTAAAGGAGCAACTTCTATTTGTCCTCTTTCCATTAAATCAGGTATTCTTTGGGGATCAATAAATTCGTACAACGCATCATATAAGGGTCGTAAAAAAGGGTTTACTTTTTGCTGTAAATCTCCAGGTAAAAAGCCTAGTTTTTCCCCTGCTTCCACTGCTGGACGGGTTAAAATTAAGCGTTCACATTCATCATTTAATAGGGCTTTTACGGCTAAAACAGCAGCTAAAAAAGTTTTTCCTGTGCCTGCTGGTCCAATACAAAAGGTAATATCATGTTTTTGTATGGCTTTAATATATTGTTTTTGTCTAAAGGTTTTCGCTCGAATGATCTCACCGCTACGAGTTCTGGCTAAAACAGACTTTTGTATGTCTTGATATTCCTCCATTCGTCCTGTATCTAATGCTTGAAATGCGGTCATTAAATCAGGATGAGAGATCGTTTTTGCTTCTTCCCAATAGGGTTGTAGCGATCGCAAGACTTTAACTACTCTTTGGACGGGTTTTTCGGGTCCATAGATATTTAATTCTTGACCTCGTAATACTAAGTTTGCCCCGGTATGACGAGAGAGAAATTTTAAGTTTTCTTCCCCAACGCCTGCTATGGCCATGGCACTTTCATGGCTGGGTAATTGAAGGGTTTGAGAGGTTTCGCTCATCTATGTCTATCTGTTTATTTTGAATAATGTCAAATTTGCTTTAGTTCATGTCAATAAGATAAAACTCTTGGTCGTTATCATCAACTGTAAACCAGTCATCAAGGGAAAAAGCTATAATTTTGCAATAATATGTTCCTACTGGTAAATCTTTTAGGGTGATTTGATGTTGGGTTTTTTGGGTCAAACTAGGGCGACTTCCCAAATTTTTTCCTAATTGTAGTTGATGCTGATGAGTATGAAATCCGATTGCACCTGTTGTTTCCACATCAGTCGTCCAATAAATAGTTTTTCCTTCGATCTTAACCTGACTAATTTGAGGAAAACTGACATTTTTAGCGATATTAATCGCATTTTCTACCATTAATTTACCGTTACCCCAAATATTATCCGGTGCACTCATGGCAAATCCATCTTGCCTCGCTGTTTTTCTTAAAATTTGTTTGATTTGTTCACCAGTTAAGTCTGGACGCAGACTTAAGATTAAGGCTACCGCACCTGTTACATGAGGTGCAGCCATACTGGTTCCCCCTATTTGAGTATGCCATTGATTAGGTTGAAAGGGTTGTTTGCTAGTTTGGGAACGAGAGCCAATAATCATCTCACCAGGTGCAACAATTTCTGGTTTTTGCAGTCCATAACGATTGGGTCCTCGACTACTAAAGGACGAAATTTGACCATTTGGGGCACTGATTCCCACATTAGGACGGGTAACATAAGACCCTACAGTAATAATGCCTTTAGTTGTACCTGGAATGGAAATAGTCCGATTTTCATCCGCAGAAACATCCGTAAAGCGAATTTGCTCCACCCCAGCAGCACCCCGATAGCTTCGTTCAATCCAAACATCATAGTATCCGTGGGTAATACTATCCCCTCGCAGTAAAAATTTCCATGTTCCGGGTTGTAGCATCAACCCACTTCCCCGATTTAGGATCAGGGTTGCTTTTGTATCTCCTGTCTCAGAAGCGTCTAAGTCGTATGCTAAAAAGATTTCATTTCCTACTGGGTTTTGTTCGTCCAAGTCATTTTCAGGAAGAATAAAGTCAAAAGGCGCATTACCAGGAGGCTGTACCGCTATGCTGATTATGTCTTCCCCAAAGTGCCACAATTCTAGGATATTCTCCTGACGGTTATTTGCTTTGACTACAAATTCCAGTTCTACTATTTGGCCTTGAGAAATTCTTCCTCCTGCGTGGGTACGCCATCCCCCTTCATTTCCAGCAGATTTCACTATAACCAAACTTTTTCGTCGCGAAAAGCTATCAATGGCTCTTTCTAATAAAGTTTCTCCGGAATGTCCCCCTCCATTCATTCCTTGACTCATATTAATAGCCAGAGGACGATTATTGGCTTTTTGGATAATATAATCAAAGGCATCCACAGCGCGTTGTGAATCTCCCAAGGTTGTATGATCTTCTATACCTAAAGCAACAATGATTAAATCAGCTTTTGGTGCAATTCCTATAAATTTCCCATCTGGTTGTCCATTTCCAGCAGCAATTCCAGTTACATGAGTGCCATGACCATTTTTATCTTGATGAGGAACAAGCATAAAAGGATTAGAATGAGCTAATGCTTTATCTAAGTCATTTTTGGTATATTCTCGCCCATAATTGAGATCAATGGTTGCTGAATAGTTCTGATTAGCACGTTGATCCCATAAATAAAGGATGCGAGAAGAACCATCTTCGTTACGAAAGCTAGGATGAGTATAATCAATACCACTGTCAATAATACCTATAATTACTCCCTCTCCTTTGATTGCGGGTAGATTCTGATGTACGGTTTTGGTATAGGTTTCAAGGAGAGAAATATCTAATTCTTGCGTAAGACGACGGGAGGATTCTATTTCCGCAACAAACTCAACAGATTTGAGGTTTTCTAAATCATGAAGAGAAATTTGTCCCGTTACAACCGTATCAAAACCGGGGACAATGGTATTTATATTGAGTCCTTTTAGCCTTAAAACCCTGCGTAAGTCTTTTTCTGTTTGTTTTCCCCTACATCTGAGCAAAACCCCTACCCTATCATCAGTTACAGTGGGAGGAGGGGATGTCAGTGATTCAGAAATATCAAAATGGGGGCGATCAGTTTTTCCCAGTAAGTACCTTAATCGAGGATCTAGCTTGTTCACAGAATAATTGATGGTTGAATTTTAATTTTTCTCAGCATATAGCGGTGCTGAAACTTCAATTTGGCGAACAAAGGACAAATCTGCCAATTTTTCCAAGTGTTCAAGATCGTCAACGTAGCCACTGAGAACATCATCAACTACAACTCTGTAGTGATAACCGGCTAAATTAAGTCTTTCTTGTTGTTCTGATGAGGGATTTGTTGCTGTACGCACCAAAATGGGTATTGCGTCACTAAAATCTCTCTTTCTCAAGCGGTAACGTCCTTTTGCGTCTAGTTTTTGTTTCAGTGCATTAGTCATAACATTAAGTAAATATAGCCCACTTTAATATATATAGTGGCCAGCTTAATCAACTGGTGCGGTTTTCATCTCTTTCCTCCAATGTCAACAGATAACTAATCAGTTTCCTAGCATAAAGACTATCAAAATTGCGATTTTTCCCTGCTCGAATTTCCGTGATTGCAGCATTAAATACAACTTGATCAAGATATTCTTCAACTACTTGAATCAAATCACTATTGTTATCAGTATTATTGGAGATTGAGCCTTGTTTTTTTCCTAAATCAATCAAAAAATCATACAATGAAGAAAAAGTTTTTTCTCTTACTTCGATAATTAACTGGGCTGGTTGAAATAAACGTCTTGCTTGATGAATACTAATTCTTGCCATCGTTGAAATATCAATTAAAGAAAGACTTTGTTGATAATATCCAAAAAGTCCTGATATAAAAAACTTTTCTTTACCTTTTTTCTTTAATTTATTTATTTTTTCTTTAATTACTTCTTCTATCTTTTGAGAGAGTATTATTTCAGATTGTTCTCGTATGGTTTGCATTAATGAAATTGATTCTAAATTTTCCAAACTTAAATCTTTATAAGGAATATCCACAAATCTATTGTTTAAATTTTCTAAAGAAACAGTCGAGTTAACAACATTAATTTCTCGAAGACTCTGGGAAATTTCTTTGAGCATATTTAATAAATCTTCTGGTTGCTTAATAATTAATTCGTGTTTTTTTAAGATTTCAATCATTTCTTGTAACTGTTTTAAGCTGGGTTCAACCAGTTTATTTCTTTGCTTATTACGTCTGCGATCTCGTAGATAAACCTGTTGATAAGCTTTCATTATTTTCTGAGCACCTAGGTATAATTGAGAAATTTGACTGGATGATGCTCTATTAAGAATTCCCCAATCACTGCGTATTTCTATTCCATATTCTAGGAGAAAATATTTAACGCATTCACTTCTTTTTGTCATCGATATAGTCCAGTTTTTTAAACTTAGACTATCCTGTTTATAAAAATCATATGTTTGAATAACTTTGATTGTAAAAAATAAATATAATTGGTCTTTAAAATTGCCATTTTGATCAATTTCAAGTGATTTTTTATTCTTATTAAAAATAATTAATCTCTGTCCATCATCATCCAAAACTCTAGATAATAATCCTCTAAATGAAATTTTAGGGTATCTTTTTTTTAATATTTTACAAGCCTCTAAAATATAATGAGAAACATAACAACGGAGACATAAAATAGCTTGAGCTTGGTCGAAAAAATCTTCTTTATCAGAATTAAAAACTGTCAGTAATTCAGTTACTAGAGATTCTTTTTTGTGATAAAATCGTTGTAATAACCAATCTTTGGCTAAGGGTAATACTTTACTTTGATAAGGTTGATAATCTGTTAATTTAAGACAAATTATTGTCCAATAATTTTCTTGCATAAAGACAACAGTAATTTAACGATGTATTACTCAATCTAATTATGAGCAAGTTAACTCGTTATTCAAGTTCAGTTAGTATTCTATCGATTTCTTTATTAAAAGTAGTTACTTATTCTTGTGACATAATTTTATTGTACTCCGACGCTTCTTCCATTAGAGCCGAAGACAATAGGGGTTTCTTGTTTCAAGGGTTCCCAACCCACATTGTAGCCTGCTTTCCAAGCTTGTTTTCTCGCAACTCTAAAAGCAGAAAAACTATCAGGACGAACCAAAAAAGCTAAATAATCTGTCTTTGGATCGAATTTTTCTAGGTTTTGATTAAAGTCTGAATCGGTTTGGGCAATGGTTTTATAAGATTCTCCTGTTTCGGGTGTCAAGGGTTCATAAATGAGTGCATCAAGGTCATAAAATTTAACTTTATAATGTTTAGTTTCTCCTTTAAATCCTCGAAAACTTTGAATAGTTTGCAAGCGACAATTTTCATAATCTTTGAGAAGACTTAAATAGTATTGATAGTTATAGGTTTCAATGTTACCAGGAAGTTCCGGGACAGAACATTGGGGTAAATTTTTCGTTAAGATCGCAATTTGACGATCTATTTCTTCATCGTTGATGTAAGATATTTTGCTATTTCTAACTTCAAAAAAACGAGGTTTCTTTTGAGTTTCAGAGACTAAAGGAGTGGTTACAATGGTACTTGACTCAACTGCTACAACCGTAATAAATAAACTAATAAACATCAAAACACCAACAGTATTGGTGAGAATATCTAAAAAAGAATCTAGGTTTTGATTAGGGGTGTTTAGCTTACGATATCTTCTATTTCTCATTGCTTTGTAACTCCTCTATTTTTAGTTCCCAATCCTGATCAATGGGTTCGTATCCAATATCTATGCCCTGTTTTTCTACCCTATCTCTAACTTCTTGAAAAACATCAATTCCTTGGGGACGAAGGACAACAATTAAATATTGTTTGTCTTTGTTTCTTTGTACTTCTCTAATTAGTTGGTTGAAAGGCGATCGATAGTTATCAAGTTGTGATGTGGGAACAAATTCTTGACTGGGGTGCAATAACACTCCATCTTCTCGACACTCGACATATTTAGGTATTTTGCCTTGATTTTCTCCTGATGTTTCTTGTTTAGCAATAATGGTGATTTCTCGTTCATTTTTTAAAAGCTGAGTGGTTAAAACAATAATTAATAAAATGAGAGTACCGATAGTACAAGCTAAAATGGAAAGAAAGGGAAATAATTCAATTTCTAAGGATTTTTTTCTAAAAGAACGACGGTGCATTATATAAATTTTTGGATAGTAACACAACCCATAGGTATCTGTATCCTATAGGCTGCAACTTATTATTCTAGGTTAACTGATGATTTTTTAGCAACTTGGGCTTATAATGTTGAAAAAAGTCGGCTCAAGCCGACTTTCTAAGGGCAAAATAGACTAGGTTTTTTGCTTACCAACCTGCCTCAGCTTGGCTTAAGACATAAGCTGCTACCTCTTCAATTTGGTCAGCACTTAAACGTCCTTTAAAGGCTGGCATGGCTGCTTTACCATTGGTAACCTGGTAAACAATTTTTTCCTGACTGAACATCTCGTACTTTTCTAAAGCTTCTTTCTTAAGAGTTTTAGCTGCATTTACCACATTTCCTCCCCCTGAGTGACAAGCAGCACAGTTGGCACTAAAAATTCCTTTACCATCAGCTAAAGCAGGGGAAGTAGAAGCTAAGCTGAAGCACAAACAGACAACGATGAGCAGTATTAGGGACAATAATCTTTTCACAGTGTTCTCCTGAGTTAGTTACTCTACCTATTCATCTTCTCCATAAAGTCTTAGTCTCGTCAAAAGACAAGTCGTCAAACTTGTGATTATATCTAGGTTTACTCATCCCTGTAGCAAAATAATTGCGGTTTGTCCAAAGACAGCTTGTCAAACTTCCCTCTTTTACCTATAATCAGAGACGGACAGAAACATGAACAAGGCAAACCTTTGTCTATTTGAACTCACAAGGAAATAATATAATGTCTAAGAAATTAGGTTTACTGATTGCTGCTATTGCTTTCGTCGTCTCTAGCTTCTTTGTAGCTGTTAATCCTGCTTCTGCTGCAACCGTTGAAGTTAAGATGGGGACTGATGGTGGTATGTTGGGTTTTGAACCCAAAGAGATTACCATTAGCCCTGGAGATACTGTGAAGTGGGTTAACAACAAATTAGCTCCTCATAACGTTGTTGTTGAAGGGGACACATCTCTTTCCCACAAAGGACTTGTTTTTGCTCCTGGAGAGTCTTATGAAAGTACCTTCGATGAACCTGGAGAATATACCTACTACTGTGAACCCCATCGTGGTGCTGGTATGATTGGTAAAGTGATTGTCAAGTAATCTTTGTCATTCTTAATGATTTATGAAAAAGGCTATGGAATTATATTCGTAGCCTTTTTTGTGTGTTTTGCCTAGTATAAAAACGTTTGATAACTTATACATAACCTAGATTTCTCAAGAACATTTTTAAGGCGGCGGGAAAGTTTGGATGTTTACCAATCCTATTGCCCTGTCTATCATAAATATCCAATCCCCAATCTGAACTTTGATCGTAGTTAGCCAACATAAATTCCCAACCTTCCTCAGATTCTCCCAGAAGAATTTTTTGAGCGACATAACCGGCTAAAATGCCATTGATTTCACCATTTTCAGATTGACGTTGTCTAAGAGCTTCGTACATTTTTTGTAAGTTTGTTCGTAAAATTTTTGGATAATTACGGGTGACTTCTATAAAGTTTCCTTGTTCAAATTTAAAAATAAGACTAGGAGCAAATGATCCTGCATAAGAACTGAATTGATATAAAAATGAATTATCATAAGTTATAAACTCGTATTTTTTATCTTGCTCAATGTCTTTAAAATAACCTCCATTTCCATCTAATTCTCCTGTTTGTGTTTTCGTGAACTGATTATTTTTCCAAGTATAAATAAGATGATTTGTGCAGCAATGTGCGCCGCCACTAAATACTTTAACAATCACCTCATCCGTACCATTATTATCTAAATCTGCTAAGAAAATCTCTCCAGTGTATTGAGTGAATTGTCGTTCTTCTAATTTCCTTCTATTGTTATAAAAAATTTGATAAGATAAATTTTTATTACTCGATAATTCAGGATTTTTAAAATCATAAGGAACATAATCAACTGATACCTTAATCTCTCCTGAACTAATCACTTCATTGGTAATTGGACTATCTCCATCTATCTCAATTGCTGTCTTGCCGAGCATTAACTGAGTCGTTCCTAACCCTAACAAATTAGCCAATAAAACGGCTTCAATAAAGTGAGACATCTTCATTGTTTCTCATCCTAATAATCAAAAAATTTCAGCAAAATTCCTTATCTATACATTAAACTTCTGACCGAAAAAAAGATTTCCAAGCCTCCTCTTTCAAGGGGATGAAAAGTGGTCGAGGGATGGCGAAGAAACCTCGCCATATCCAATCGACCAAGAGAAGAAGAATTTTCCTTGTTCCAAGCCTCCAACTTGAGGGGGAGGTAATTTGCGCATTTTACATTCTGATTGACTTCATTTAATTCTCCATTCCACCTCATTCCCAGTGAATTTTCGATCGCTCATGATAAACTCGCTCATAAACAACTTCCGTTTGTTGCGCCAATTGGCCCCAACTAAAACGCAGGGGTAAATCCTCATAAGCATTGTTTACCAACTTTTGTGCATGATCAGGGTTTCTCAATACTTCCAGAATACCCCATGCCAAGGAATCATAGTTATTTACCTCTGTTACAATACCTGTCTTCTGATGATGCACCACTTCTGGAAGTCCTCCTGTACTAGAAACTACCACAGGAACCCGTGCTGCGAAACTTTCTAGAGCGACAATGCCAAAGGGTTCATATAAGCTGGGAAAAACAGCACAATCAGCAATAGTTTGAAAGCGATCTAAATCCTCATCCGACATAAAACCAGTAAAACAACATTGCTTAGAAATGCCTAAATTATCGGCTTCTACTTGTAAATGGTGAGTATTTCCGCCACCGATAATCACTATTTTGGCATTTCCTTGTAATTCCCAGAGTACCTTCGCTCCTGCTTGTAGAAGGAGCGAAATCCCTTTTTCACGAGTCATCCTGCCCACATAATAGATAATTTTTTCATGGTCTAATGCAAACTTGCGACGAAATGCGGTATAGTCAAAGCTGGGATCTTGGCGTTTCTTTTCGGCACGAATGCCATTATAAATAATATCTACTTTATCCAGAGGCGTTTCAAAGGCTCGTTTGAGTTCATGACGCATATAATCACTACAAACAATAACCCGCCAAGCATTATAAATTAAGGTTCGTTCCTTTTGGGAGATGTAGCGTTGAGTTTCATTATGAATCCCATTGTATCGACCATATTCCGTGGCGTGAATCGTAGCGATGAGAGGAATTTTAAAAAGGTGTTTCAGAGCGATCGCCGCATCTCCTACTAACCAGTCGTGAGCATGAATCAAATCAAACGGACCTTTTTCTTGGATTAATTTTCCTCCATAATGGCCCATGCTATTATTCATGTGAACAATCCATTGAAAAAAGTCGTTAGCTTCTTCAACTGGAACCCTATAGAGATGAATTCCCTCTTTTTCCTCATAAGGGGGACTGTTTCCGAATTCCACCGTAATCAAATGGATCTCGTCACCTAACTTAACAATTTCTGGGTATAATTCGGCAACATGACGAGCAATACCTCCGACAATACGAGGAGGAAATTCCCAAGTCAATACCAAAATTTTCATAACTGCCCTATCCTTGGCCATGCTGTGGAGCTAAAATAGTCGAGTATTCTCAGGAGAGTTTAACCAATACTCCTGGTTCCTTTTGTATAGGTAATATTTCCATGATGTCACTTTTAGCGCAATATTGTAAATCCTGATCACAATTCAAGCGCAACAATCTTTGACCATGACTGGAACGATGAAACATTTCTAGAAGATTATCATGCCATTGACTATACAAGGCTGTGGCTGCAATCACTTCATCGTTACCTACCTTTAGATTCTCATCTTTGAGCAAAGTATGGGCGATGGCCCCAGCACAAACCGTATCTTCTAGGGAATAACCCCCTTCCCACCCTGAGCCAACTAACCAGACGGTTTCAGGTTTAGTTTTCAGGAGATAGTCAACGGCAGATTTTCGATTAATCATGGCTGCGGTAATCACTGTGGCTGCTTGTTCAACCCGTTGTAAGGCACGAGTGCCATTGGTAGTGGTCAAAAAGAAACGCTTATCAGCCACCCTCTCAGGGGTACAATCAAGAGGAGAATTACCCAGATCAAATCCTTCAACTTTTGCTCCACCTCTTTCTCCTGCCCTAATACCTTTATCTGGTAGCCATTCTTGGCTAACCTCCATCAATTTTTCCACGTCGCTAAAGGTTTGTACTGCCTCTGCGCCGGAGTTTAAAACCGTGGCAATTGTGGTGGTGGCTCGTAAAACGTCGATGACTACAGCACAGTCGGGAAGACTGTCTTTGGGGGTTGATTCAGGAGTATGATAGACAAAAAGCTTCACGTCTTTCCTCAAGAAAAGTTAATGATTTGGGGATGTTTTTTATTTTATCTGGCTATTGAACCCCTGAGCAAATCATTGGCTAAAAAACCCCCGTTTTTAGAAGACGAGGGTAGTAGACAGTCTAGATGACTTGTTCGACTTCTGCAATTTCAGGAATCATTTCTCTTAAGCGTCTTTCAATACCCATTCTTAGAGTCATAGCAGAACTAGGACAAGAGCCACAAGCCCCTTGTAGACGTAGTTTAACCACAGGTCCGTCTACTTCTACCAATTCTACATTGCCGCCGTCTGCCATGAGATAAGGACGCATTTCGTCTAATACGGTTTCCACGTTATCGGTGGTTAGGGCCATTGCTTCTGTCATAATTTACCTCTGTTCTAATTCACTGAAAGGAGACTATCTTCATCGTACCTCGAACTTTTCTAATTATCCACGATCAATTATTTACTTAATGTTCAAAAATATCTTTATAATACATTAAGTCTAATTGAACAAATACAGGAATAACCTTCATACATTTTTGAGCAATTTCCCATCTTTCTTCTCGTTGTAACATCTTAATTAATTGTTCTCTAAGATTAATTAAATAACGGACATCATTGGCTGCATAACTCAGTTGCGCTTCTGATAAATTATCGCTATTTCCCCAGTCGGAACTCTGGGAACTTTTATCAAGTTCAACCCTTTCTAATTCTTGAACTAATGATTTTAAACCATGAGATCCTGTGTAAGTTCTGGCTAACTTGCTGGCAATTTTTGTACAAAAAATAGGGCCAGTTTCTATGGCAAAATTGTACTTAAATTGAGCCACATCAAAGCGAGCAAAGTGAAAAATTTTAACAATATTTTGAGCTTCTAATAATTGTTTTAGGTTTGGGGCTTCTGTTTGTCCTCTTTGAATACGAATGGCAGTAACATAACCACTGGGATCGCATAACTGTACTAAACATAAACGATCCCTTTGAGGAACTAATCCCATTGTTTCGGTATCAATGGCAATAGCATCTGCTTCTAAATAACGATTTAAAGTCTCTAAAGAAAGATCACGATCGCAGACTTCAAATTGACTATTGTCTGTTGTTATCTGGTCTAAAGGTTTAGTCATTATTATTTCACTAAATGTTTTATCCTAACTTATCTGATTTTGTTTACTTTACTATCAAAAAATATAATTTCTTAATTATATAAATTAATCTATTCTCATCTTTTTTATATTGAGATAATTGAAACTTAAACAAATAATAACTGAGTAACTAACGTCCTAACTCATGTAATCGATTAATGACATTAGCACATTGTTCTGTCACCTTTTCTAAAGCTGGACGTTTGTTTGATTCAGGAGGATTAATAACTTCTCCAATGCGAATAGTTAAAGGGACAGGATAGGGAAAAATAGAGTCTTTTCTTAATATTTTCTCCGTTCCCCATAAAGATACTGGTAAGAGAGGGACCTGAGCTTTAGCTGCAATCATAGCTGCCCCTAGTTTTGGGTCATCAATACTGCCATCAGGGGTACGAGTTCCCTGTAAAAAAATGCCCACTAACCAGCCATCTTTGAGGGCAGTTAGGGCAGAACGAATCGCTCCACGATCGCCTGCTCCTCGTTTGACAGGATAAGCACCATACAAGCGAATCCCTTCCTTTAGTAGCGGCACTTCAAATAACTCTTCTTTAGCCATAAAAGCCACCGGACGACGCATACAACAGGATAATAGAGGGGGATCAAAATAACTGGCATGATTACTGACTACTACCAACGGATGTTTTTGGGGAACATTTTCCTGACCATAGACTCTTCCGCGAAAGTAACCATAACACATAGGAGCGACCACAGAAGATTTGAAAAGATAATATAGCAATAAGCTAGAAATCGGCTCTCTTTCGCGAAATTCGCTGGTTTCCATTATTTTTCTCTTTTTAATGGGCTAAAATCTCATATTAACCATTCGTCGTCAATTCTATCATAGAAAATACAAGAAAATTTCTTAATATGAACAAATCCCCAGGCTTGGTAACTGGGGGAAAATTTGATGTAAATTTTACGCTAATGACTATTTTTTACTAAACCAATCCCAAACTTTCCGTCTAAGTAATCGCATTTGGGATTGATAGTCGTTGGGCATGATATCTTGCTCAATACAAAAGTAATCGTAAATGAGTTTCACCAAGAATTCTCCTTTCTTAAACCAGTCTTCATCAGCAGTAAACTGATAACCATGTACCTCAACATCATGAGGCGTGATTGGGCAAGAGGTTTCTCTCATGTCGGTTATTTGACTTGATTTTATGGCTCTTGAACCCAATGGCAAGGGAGTCATTAAGTCCATTCGTGACAACTTAAGGCTGTAAGTCAGATGTCAAGCCAGTTTTGCTCCACAGGTTTTATGCCAAAAGTTAGCCAAAAATGGAAGAAAAAGGTTAGCGTATGGTGTC
>JAAUYJ010092698.1_pt1 | contig 41761 bp, 29 predicted proteins | sample 7278031 | NCBI WGS metagenome assembly JAAUYJ01 (sample SAMN14350222, study PRJNA611818) | marine sediment metagenome | isolation source: surface marine sediment (1.8m) | place: French Polynesia: Moorea | collected 2018-08 | reverse complement strand
AACCCTACGAACACAAATATCCCTACGACTGGCGCACCAAAAAACCAACTATTTTCCGAGCAACCGAACAATGGTTTGCTTCCGTCGAGGGTTTCCGCGATGAAGCAGTCAAGGCGATCGCTGATGTTAACTGGATACCTGCTCAAGGAGAAAACCGCATTACGCCAATGGTGAGCGATCGCTCTGACTGGTGTATTTCTCGACAAAGAAGTTGGGGTGTACCTATTCCTGTTTTCTATGATGAAAAAACTGGGGAACCTTTGATGACAGAGGAGACGATCGCTCATGTGCAAAAAATTATTGCTGAAAAAGGTTCTGATGCTTGGTGGGAAATGTCGGTGGCGGAACTTTTACCAGAAAAATATCGTAAAGATGCTGACAAGTATCAGAAAGGTACAGATACAATGGATGTTTGGTTTGACTCCGGTTCATCTTGGGCAGCAGTCGCTCAACAACGGGATGGGTTAAAATATCCAGTTGATATATATTTGGAAGGTTCCGACCAACATCGCGGTTGGTTTCAGTCAAGTTTACTCACCAGTATTGCTACTAATGGTGTTGCACCATATAAAACTGTTTTGACTCACGGTTTTGTGCTTGACGAAAACGGTCGCAAGATGAGTAAGTCTCTGGGAAATGTGGTAGACCCGTCAATAGTTATCGAAGGCGGCAAAAATCAAAAACAGGAACCTCCTTATGGTGCAGATATTTTGCGTTTGTGGGTTTCGTCCGTAGACTATTCTTCTGACGTACCACTCGGTAAAAATATTCTTAAGCAAACAGCAGATATTTATCGCAAAATTAGAAACACGGCGCGGTTTTTGTTGGGCAATATCCATGATTTCGATCCGGCAAAAGATGCTGTTGCTTATGAGGAAATGCCAGAGTTAGACCGTTATATGTTGCACCGGATGACAGAGGTGTTTGCCGAAGTCAAGGATGGTTTTGATAAATTTCAGTATTTCCGCTTTTTCCAAACAGTTCAAAATTTCTGTGTCGTTGACTTATCTAACTTTTATTTAGATATTGCTAAAGACCGACTTTATATTAGTGCGACCGAAGCTTTCAGACGCCGCAGTTGTCAGACAGTCATAGCTGTAGCTGTAGAAAACTTAGCCAAAGCGATCGCTCCAGTTTTACCCCACATGGCGGAAGATATTTGGCAAAACCTTCCTTATCCGACTCCCTACAAATCTGTATTTGAGTCTGGATGGGTGAAATTAGAGTCAAAATGGCAGAACCCAGAATTAGTTAAGTTATGGGAAGAGTTACGCAAAACTCGCACCGAAGTTAACAAAGTATTGGAAAAAGCAAGGGCAGAAAAATCAATCGGTGCGCCTCTAGAAGCAAAAGTATTATTGTATGTCAAAGATACTGATTTAAGGGAAAAAATGCAAGGTTTTAACCCTATTGCTGAAGCAGAAAAAAGTCATTCCGAATTTCTGGAAGTAAAAATAGAAACTGAACCAGAAATAATAGAAAATACAACTCCTAATAATCCGCCAAAATCTAATGATAATTTTGCTCAAGCTCAAGAATTTTTATCAGATTTTCCTGATATTTTGAGCAAATTATTTGATGGGTATCAAAAACTTTTAGGAGCAGTATTTTTTCTCATTATATTACTGTTATTCATCAGAGTAGTATTCACAGTATTCACAACAATCCACCAAATACCTGTAGTAAATTCCATCATGGAATTGGTAGGAATCATCTACACAATTCGCTTTGTTACTCATAATTTGTTATTTGCTAAAACTCGGCAAAGTTTGTCAGAAAAAATCAAGTTGACTGCTGAAGATATATTAGGTAAAGGAGCTTTATCACCCAAACCGAAAAAATCAACAGACAATACAGTTAAACAGTCAGCAACCTTAGTATCTCCAGAAGGAGTTTTGGTGTATCCTAAAAAAGTTGATTCTCCTACATCGCCAGAAGTAATAGAAACAGAAACTTTGCCTCATCAACTTAATCAGATTGCTGGTAATGGAGTTGATGAATTACGTTATTTGTTTATTACTTCTCAAGTAGAATTATTGGAGACTCCAGAAAAGCTAAAAGATGTGGAATATAAATCTGTATCTGATGCTTTTGAAATAGGGGTAGTAAAAGCTGATGGCAAAAAATGCGATCGCTGTTGGAATTATTCTACTCATGTAGGAGTTTATTCAGAAGATCCTACTATTTGTGAACGTTGTGTTGCTGCTTTAGCAGGAGAATTTTAATCTAGAATTCTAGATTAAAAAAATGTAGAGACATTCCATGGAATGTCTCTATAGAAACTATTTTGCTTCTATAAACAAAATCTTGTAGGGAGGTTGCTGTACGGACGTTGCATCCAACCTCCCTACGGTTGATATTATACAGCGCTTCCCGATGTTATGAGGTACACCCCGAAGCGAACATCTTGCCCGCACTACAAGACATTCAATTCACGGCTTGTACATCATCAGCCCGAAATCTGCTGTATGATATATATTTATAACTATACTTTAATATTTAATCTTCCCACACCTCCGATACCTCCCCGACACTTCCCAGATGAGGACAGGGAGAGGGGGAGACACGGAGACACCGAGAGAGACATATAGGGTTTCACTGACACGTCGCGTCACCGCGTCACCGCGTCACCGCGTCCCCGCGTCACCGTGTCAAATCTTATATCATGTCCGCTTGAATAGTTATAAATAAGGAGGGAGGAGTCAGGAGTCAGGAGTCAGGAAGGAAGTGAGGAGAAAGACAGTATAAAAAGGAGAAAGTTTTTTTATCACTATTATCACTAATTATCCGGACATGATATTACACCCTTCCGAGACCTCCCACACTAACTAATTCTGCTCCCCCTTCCCCGTAACATCAATATCAATTTTTCTACCATTACTTCCCTGCTGTAAAAACTGCATTAATATCGCTTCCATCCGTGGGGATAAATCAATTGGTAAATTACCTGAGCGCAAATGCAAATCTCGTTGTGGAAATGGAATTTCAATCTGACGCTCCCGTAATATTGCCTCAATTTTAAAATACAACTCACTCCTAATAATCACCTGTTTACTAGGTTCAGAAGTCCATACCCGCAACTCAAAATCCAGAGAATTATCCCCAAACCCAATAAACAAAACCTGGGGTTCTGGTATCGACAACACATCTGGATAAACTGCTGCTGCTGCATCCAATAAAGCTTGAGTCACCCCCTCAACATTAGAACCGTAAGCAACTCCCACTGGCAACCGCAACGCTGAAACTGGATGATCGTGATCCCAATTTATTAACTCTGCTTCCAGAAACCGCGAGTTAGGTACAATAATAGACACATGATCCAATGTTGTCAGCATCGTACTGCGGGCACCAATGCGTTCAACTGTTCCCTGATATTCTCCAATTTCCACAAAGTCTCCCACTTGTATCGGACGCTCAAATAACAATACCAACCCACTACCAAAATTTTTGGCAATATCTTGGAAACCTAAACCAATACCCACACCAAACGCACTCGCTAATAGAGTAATAGAACTCAAGTCTAAACCCCACACCTGCAACAATACGATAATACCAATAGTAATTAAACCGTATTTGGTTATAGTAGCGATCGCCTCTTGAGCGCCACGGTTAATTCCAGTTACTCGTAAAATCCGCGATCGCAGCAGATTAGTTGTCCCACCGACACCAATTATTAGTGCCCAAACTAAACCTACTAAAATCAATAAATCTGGTACAGAATATGTTTTATTTCCCAAAGGAATTACCCTGGAAGTAAAAGTAGAAATTAAGGTATCAGTAAGTTGATAACTAAACTGTCGAGTCAGGGGAAATTGATTAGTAATATACAGCATTGTTCCCACCCATAAACCCATACGAGTAATCAGTAAACTTAAGCTAATTAATATTGGCAAACTTTTACTGTTTTCTGGATTGGAAACACCAACTTTCCGCAAAAAAAATTGCAAATATTTATTTAAAAATTTTTGCCAGATTATCCTTAATGCCCAGTTAAATGTGATGGCAATATTAATTACTAAGGCTACTTGAATTAATGTCTTGCCAATAAATCTAAAAGAGCGTTCTTGTTGAGCAATTTTGACTGCTTCCTCAATTTTTGTTGCCCACATTTTTGCCTGTTCGGTGGGGCTACTCCCTGGAAAAACATCTTTTTGAGTAACAGTTAATAAATAAGAATTATTTAACCAAATCGTCGGTAGTTTTTCATCTAGTTCAACTTTTATTTCTATAACTTTTGATGCAGAAACTGCTGTTAATAATTGATTTTCGATTAACTCGGCTCTTTTCTCAGCAGTATATTCTCCGGCACTACTAACTTTGAGAATAGGTCGCCCATCTAAAACTACTGGAGCTGTAGAATTTTTAAGTTCGACTAATGCGGCTCCCGGACTAAAAATTATGAAGCTGCTGAGGATAAGAGCGATCGCAGCAAATATAGCAACTTGGAATATTCCTGATTTATTAGATTGATAATTATAATTATTTATTATGCTCACTTTTTTCTCCACATCTTTGTATTCTTATATACAAAATATAAATATTTTTTGAATTTATTGTAGCATGATGTAGGACAAGTTGATAGATATGAGTTTTCTAATCAAAATTAGTAATTCCTACACTGCTTTACTAATTAAATTTGGATATACATATATTGGAACAATAGGCGGGAGTCTAAATCCGGAAAAGTGAAAATTTTATTATTATAAATAAGTTCTAATTAATCAACTTATAAACTCAAAATGTCAATCGTACAAATATCTAATTTTTAATTCTAAAAAAGGAAGATGCGTTGCATAATCAAAAGCTGAGACGGCAAAGAATCAATTGTTTAATTGAGCAAAAAATCACAGCATTTTTGGAGTTGAGCAGGTAAAAAATTTTAGGAATTTAGGCAACAGGCAATAGAGAATTAATAAACTTTGCCTCACCATCCTCAAAAGTGCTGTAGATATAAATAACACTAAATCCGGCGATCGAAAGAACCTTTATTATGAAGGGAAGGCAGACAACAGAAGGGTTAAAGAGGAATTTGAAAAGCGGACTTTTGATAACCGAATTTGGTATAATAGAGAAAGAGAGCGGAAATTTAAGCACCAACAGAGAAGTTCAGGAGGGTTTGAGTTAGAGTAAATCTTACCAAAAGTCTGTCCCCACTATTTCCATGATTCTCTATTGAATGGTAATCACGCAGGGGCAAGGAGTTCGATCGCTTTAATCATTGGCCTGAGTTTTTTTATTGCTATAAGTTACAAGATAATTACTTTCGCCAACACTATCTTCGCTATATTTACCCCAAGTAGGCAGGAACTTCTGCATCTAATGTCCCAATGGTTTAATAGTTTTGAAATGCCTGAAAAATAAGCATTCTAAGGTTTATAAATTAGGTAGCAAAAGCGACCTAGAGGTTGATTTTTAAGTTTTATTTGCTGTAGGGTACTAGCCATTAACCCGTCTAAAAAAGGTGACAAATTATAAGTCTTGGAGCCATTAAAACTTTCTTTCTCTTTTAAATTCCACTGACTTGACCACTCAGGCAATTCCAAAGCTTGAGGAAATATCTCAGCCGAAAACCAATAAACGCCTTTGTCCATGTCATTATAATTAAACATAGTAGAAAAAAGTAATTCATTTTCCTGAATTTGCCAATCATTAAATTTAATTAGTTGATTTCCATTGTATTTGGCAAAATTTCGACTGTTATTATTATATTCAGTTACAACAGTCGCTGAGAAATTGTTTACAGGTAGTAGATAAGGCAATTCTTCATAACTAACTTGATAGTTAATTGTTCGCTCCCGACCGACTTCATCCTTCAGCATTAAGCGTTCAGTAGTTTCCCTATTTTGCATTGAAACCATTACATTACCATCGTTTACTGTCAATAATCGTCGCATCCCCTTTAAGGTTAAGTTGTCTTCTTTGATGTTCAAAATCAATGGAGTTTGAACCAGCTTTGAATAAAATATTACAAACTGATTGTCACTAAAATTTAATCCTTGTTTCTGACTAGCTGCCTTCATACGGTCAAAAAAACTTGCCACATTTTCATAACTCCCTAATACTAAAAGGTAGAAAGGATGAAAGGTTTCTGGATTATTCGGTTTGGTGAGATACTCAAAAGAATTATCGACTAATCCAACATCATAAACTATTCCATCAAATTCACTTCTAACCGCTAAAATACCGACTGCTAAATCTTTTTTCAAATAGTTAACTTTCAAGCTCTCTATCACCCGCGCTGTTTCCCCATCTTTCTGATAAAGATCGGTAACGATGATCGAAAGATGATCGTGATTATTATTATTTAAGGACTCGAGCGCCTTATCAATTTGAGCATCTAAAAAGGGTTCCCTACTTGTATAAAACGATGGACTTTGTGCAATTAGGGAAGACCTTTCGTTCGGGAGCGGGATTCTTTTCGTCCCAAAACTATAGTATTTAACTGCAAGTGAGTTCTCGAAAGCTGTAATTGCAGCAGTTTCAATTAATCGAAGGGTACGGATATAGCGACTGTCAGGAACATTGACAAATCCTTGCATCGAAGGAGTTCCATCAATTTGGACTATTGGCTGTATGGGATTGGATTTGGAAGCAAGTCCCTCTATTGGACTGGATGATAGGTCGCAATTCTTGGAAACTTGCTTTGGAGCGCAGGCAACTAAGACTAGAGAGAAACCTATCATCGATGCTTGACATATCTTGTTTTTCATGATCAGTAAAATTTATAGCAAAATGTAACAAAAAATACAGAAAAAAAAAAGAAATCTATGTATTGTAAACAAAAATAATTATACATACATCAAAAAAAAACAGCATCGCGTCAAAAAGTAGCTATGCTGAGGCTTTTTCCATAAAACAAGTATTAAAAGAAAATGGCCAAACGAGAAGAAAGCCTTTTTGAGGTATTAATGTTGCTCGGCGCGATCGCGAGTGGCGGTATTTTCATATTAATTCAACGTTGGTTATTTACCAGTGGCATCATTCCATTGCTAGATGTGGAGCCGAGCAAATGGGTTTCTAGTGCTTTCATTCCAGCTTCCCTAATTGTCTTTGCCATCTCAGCAATCTCAGCAATTCTGTGGTATTTGATGGCATTAAAAATAAGACCAGAATTTAGAGTGCAAGACGGCACCCTATTGGCTCGTGCCAAATGGGTTGCTTTTTTGTTGGCTCCGGTTTTTAGTATTATCGTCACTCTCATCATTTTTGGAGAAGCTAGTCCAACAGCTTTCCCCTACTTTTTTGTATTCTTAGTCATCAATATGTTAGTCACATTTTGGCTATCAACTGCACTAGCAACTCCAACAATATTAGCTCATGTAGTGCTTTTTGCTCCTTTGATTCGTAGTGTTCTGAGGCTAGACTAAACCATGACCGCTTATATTATCGCCATTGGTGGAACCGGAGCCAAAATAGTTGAATCCATTATTCATGCAACAGCATTCGGTTTATTTTCCACCAAAGACAAAACTGAAGATTTACAAATTTTATTAATCGATCCAGATACTGGAAATGGTAACGCCATAGCCGCCAAGCAAACCTTCGGTATTTATCAAAAGAGCTATCAAATCTTCAACACAAATCAAGACAGACCTTGGATGAGTTCAAAAATAGAATCAATAAAAAGTTGGTCGATTTTTGATAATGCCAATGTTAAGCTCAAAGATGTGTTTGGATACACCAATTATAAAAGTGACGACCCCAGAAAACACTTATTTGATATTCTGTACACCAAACAAGAGCGCGAAGTAGACCTGAAAGAAGGATTTAGAGGTAGACCCGCCATTGGTGCAGCAATTATCAGTCAGTGGAGCCAAGAAAGTAGCAATACGACTAACTGGAAAGCACTAATCGACGAAATTGACAAGGACTACACAACGGGAAAGGAACCAAAGGTGTTTCTTTGCGGTTCAATTTTTGGTGGTACGGGGGCTTCCGGTTTGCCAACTGTGGGACGGTTGCTCGCCAACCAACTTGGAGCAGATGGCAAAAATTTACTAGCAAAAATTAAACTAGGCTGTTTGCTCTTTCTGCCTTACTTCCAATTTTCTCCACCTCGAAATTCTCAGGAATTATTTGCTCGTCCTGAAGAATTTGGCCTGAAAACCGAAGCAGCTTTACGCTACTTAGGAACTCAAAACCTAGAATTTGAGACCGTTTATTTGCTGGGAACACCCACTTTATCAGCCGTAGATAAGTTTAGTTCAGGAGGAAGCAGCCAATACAACCCGTCACATTTTCTAGAATTTTATGGTGCATTAGCACTGCGAGACTTTTTATTCACCCCCAAACCTTTGAGTTACCAAGTGGTAGTGCTGAGTCGAAAACAACAACATTCAGTAACTTGGACAGATATCCCCGATGGCAATGAAGTTCGGATAAAACTTATAGCAGCCAGTCGATTTGCCTTTGCATGGCTTTCAGCAATTGTTCCTAGTTTAGAACACGCTCGCCAAAGACCTAGAGATGTAATGTGGTTACAAAGATTTTTTAATAACCAAGAGCTGAGAGATCCAGACGAACAAAATAAAATTGATGCCATTACTGATTGGTGTGAAAATTACTTACAATGGCTAGGTGTTTTGCATCGGTCTGTTTCAGGAGTGAAATGGTTAAATTCTGATGCTTTTTTAGCCCCTGATGGGTTGCTCAAAACAGATGATATCAGGGAATTCTCCAATCTCGGGCCAGCAGGTATACAAACATCAATTAACGATATCTTACCCAAACTCTACCCTAGAAACATCGAAAAGCCTAATCGATGCACAGTCGGATTAGCAAAAGCACTGTATCAAAAAATTTCTCAGGAGCGATAGCAAATCACTATGACTCAAAATCCCTCGACTAAGTTATTATTTCTACCCCCCTTACAAGACAAATCGAGTGTGGGAGCTGGTCAGCCTGGAGAATGGCAATACGGCAGTAATGTTACTTTTGATAAAATCGCCGAAAGCCTGGAGTTACCAGAAGGCCGAGAAATCGAAAACCTGCCTTCGATACCGGATATGTGGGCTCGCCCTCTGTGGGTGGAAATGGTTTTGACTGGAGATGCACCCCATCCTTTACGTCCAGTTTTGAAAGCTCAATGGCAAGGAATGTTAGCAGCGATCGCTCTGGCCAAAGCCCAGGGATTTAAACTCCGTGCCCAGTTTTTAGACCTCAGTCAGTTGAGGACCGATAAATTTATTGGTTCTTTGTTACAACTGATTCCTTCTCCAGAAAAGACAATCTACCAATTAGAAAATGACAAGAAAAATCCTTGGGAAAACATTTTTCTATTTTTATGGGATAAACGACCTGTCGGTATGACCTCGCCGAGCACCTTAGTTTGTCCGGCTGCTGATGGAGATTGGACGGGTTTACCTTGGTGGTCTGAAGGAAAGTTACGATCGCCCATTGAGCCAGAAGATTGTCTCACAGAAGACGAAAAAACTCAATTATGGCTATGGCTGAATCAGCTAAAATCAGAATTAGAAAATTGCACTGGAAATTATGCCGGAAAAATTAAAGAATTGGCGATCGAATTCCAAAGCGAATTGTCAGACAGCCTCAGACTCGCTCCTAGCACTCAAAAAATTAGACTAGCGAGAACTGGCCGTCATTTTGGCGAAGAAATTGTTCTTGGGCCGATAGAAACGCTTAATACCCCAATAGAAGCCAAGCCGATGCCTTCCAGTGTTGTAGTAAAACCACAACAAATCAATGGCAAAGAAGAAGTAATTTTCATCCCCGAGCGAGAAGAGCTTCTCAAGCAATGGAATCAAAAACAAGCCAAAGAAATTTGGATTTATGACACCAACCTTGTCAACTTCAACCTAGAAGAATTTAATAAAAAATACAAAGGAGAATACCTCACAAGTACCGAAATATTTTTAGAAGACTTCTATTTCATCAAAAAAGCCCAGCAGTTGCCGGGAGCGTTAATGCCTAAGAGATATGAAGAAGTCACATATACTCTAGAGGATAACGAACATCAACTCACCCCTTTACTCCCCATCAATCAAAAACTCCTCAACTATTTTACCCCCGAAGAACTAATCAAGATTATCGAACTGCAACCTATTAATATTGGAGCCGAATCAGGTGTACGAATAAGTCTGAATTTACCATTATCTGGGGGTGAATATCGCATTAACAAAGATTACCCCATTAAACAGGAGAATACCCTAACAGCACTTCCTAACTTAGAAATTTGGCCAAATTTTCGAGCTAAAGGATGGCGAGAATATTATGGTTTTTACTACTCAGAAAAGTTAGATGAAACCGAGAAGACCTTTCGCGTCAAATTTCCTAATTACCAGGCGCAGCATCCTGAAGAGTTAAAGCAGTTCCAACTAACTCGTTTAGAAGAATTTCCTGCTTTCATTATTTGCCAAGACGAAGAAAAGCCATTTCTAGAATTAGGTTTAATCTTGCTCAAAACTCCGCCCCTATACGGAGATGGAGACCCCAATAAAACTTGGACAGTAGGGGTTGATTTTGGCACATCTTTTACAAGTGTTTACTACAGTATCAACCAACAAGCAAATCCTCTCTCCCTGTCACCATTTAATCTTCAGGTGACAGAAACCAGTGGAGCCACTCGGTTGAGTTTGCTGTATGACAATTTTATCTCAGGCATTGAGCAGCAACTTCCCCTGGCTAGCGTGCTGACAACTAAAGGTACTAAAGGGCAAAGCGAACGTATTTTTGACGGTCGCATCTATATTCCTGAAAATCTTGAGCAGTTTGACCCAAACAATGATGACATCAAAACTAATCTTAAGTGGGATACTCAGAGTCTTAAATATAACTATAACCAACTATTTTTGCAGCATTTAGCTTTAAGTATTGCAGCAGAGGCAGTAATTAAAAATGTCAGAATCATCGAGTGGACTATTTCTTATCCCTCTTCATTTGCCAGGAAAGAAAAAAGCATATATTCAGCATACTGGCAAAGAATTATTGAAGATTTACAAGCTCAAACTGGACTCGATCATAAAATTTTGCCTCCAGCAAAAGGAAAATTTTATCGCTCAGAAAGTTTAGCTTTGGCTCACTATTTTGATGCAGAGGCGGGTAAAGATTTACTCTATACTACCTGTATTGATATGGGAGGTGGCAGTTCAGATATCTCAATTTGGCTGCGGCGTAAGTTAATTCACCAATGTTCGGTATTATTAGCAGGCAACCTTCTATTTTCGCAATTTATGAAACAGAAGCCCCAGTTTGTGCAGCAGCAATTTGAGACTGATATTTCCTCTCTAGCAGGAGAGAAGTCAAAAGACGATCCATTCTACACTAAGCTTAATTCTGTTCTTTCTGGAAAAGGAGAGAAGTGGCTGAGGGAAAAAAGAGCTTTATTGGATGACGATCCCGATCTGCAATACGTTTTAACACGAACAGCGATAGGAATTTCCGGGTTGTATTACTATGTCGGAACTATTTTACAAGCTCTGAACATAGATGGTCGTTACGATCGCCAGCAAAATACTCCGGTTTATATTGGAGGCAATGGCTCCCGTATTTTCCAATGGCTAGCATCAGGCGGTTTGTTTGATGGCAACTGCGATGCTCATCGTCTGTTCAGCCGGATGTTAAGTCGGGGGTCTGCCTTTGCCGATACTAAAGAAGAAACTGTTTTAAGCTCTCAACCAAAGTCGGAAGTTGCTTGTGGATTGGTGTTAGATCAGAATGCAACGCGGTTAATTGGGTTAGATGATGAAGATGAAGATCCATTTGCTGGAGAAGATTGTTATGTGAATGGAGAGTTTGTTCCTTGGACATCCCGCCTGAAATTACCAGAAAAAGTCCAAAATTTTCAAGTGCCCGAACTCTCCAACCTCAGTAGTTTTTTAGATGACTTCCATCAGGCTTTAATCGACCTGAAAATTAAGGGTATTAAACCGTTACCAGAATATAAAGATCGGAATAAATGGGAAGAAATCTGGAAGAAAACGAAGAAGCAATTAGAGGCGCAGTTGCTCAACTTTCAGGGAAGTTCAGACGAGCTGCGTAGAGAGCCTCCATTTATTTTGGCTCTAAAATCACTGCTGGAAGTTATTAGGTGAGGTAAAAACTATGAAAAATCATAAAATACTGTTGACTACCATTTTGGTCGGGATTGTATCGGTTAGTACCCTTAGTGGTTGCAACAACCAAACCCCGCCAACTGATTCTGGAAGTGGTAGCAATTCCCCAGACAGCAAGACCGAAGTTGCTACCCTTAAAACGGTGAAATTTCAACTGCAGAATCTCAGAGGAGTCATTACTGAAGAAACAACACAATCTTTCCTTGAATCTGAAAAAGTGAAAAATGAGTGGGAAACTTTTAAAGAAGAATATCAAGAATACCAGGAGTATGTAAACAACTTAGAAGTAAAGCAACGGCAAATTGTTCAACCTTTTCAGAATTTTATTGAAAATAAAATCAATAAACTTGATTCCATTTTTTTCCCGCAAGATGAACAGACAACTAGACGGAATCAACAGGATAATTTAGTAGAAGTTAAAGAATATTTGAATGACATTGAAAGTATTCTTAAAGCTTTACAGGAAGCAACTTCTAGCCCTATCTTAACCCCAAATACTAATGAAGAGAAAGCGTCATCAGATTTTCTGCTTCCCCTGACGTTTATGTTAGTTTTAGTTACCTTTGTGTTAGTATTCTTTGGTGCAGTATTATTTGCTTGGAAAGATAATCAAGAAAGAAAGACAAAACAAGCTGAAAAAAATCAAAATTCTACCAACTCCAATGGTAGTGAATTTGAGGAAATGTCTAAGCAATTTCAGCAATTGATGTTAGACAAATTTGCCGAGTTAAGCAAAATCATCACAGCAAATAGAGCATCAGGGCTTTCTGTTTCCGGCATTACTCCGTACAATGCAAATTCACAGCAAAATAATCAGATATCTGCTATTCAAAAATCTGTTGAATCCCTACCGAGTTTATTAAGGACGAATTTACAGAATTTTTTAACAACAAACTTCAGTAGTATTATCCCAGATATTGAAAATATAGCCAAAAAAATAGAACAAAAAAATGCAGAGGATATACAACAAGTAAAAACAGCAGTAGAGGAAGGATTAAACGCCTTACGAATAGAAATAAAAAATCAATTTGAGAACGAAATATTTATCAAAAACAGCAATCAAGACAGTCATAATTATGTCATAGAAGAACAGGAAGAATATAAAGATTTATTAACAAAAATCACAAAAATCAAAGAGTTAGAAGCAAACATCGAAAAGTTAGAAAAAGATAATAAACGGTTAAAAGATGAAAAAATCAATCCGTTTAGCAACCAGGAGAAATTACAAAATCAAATTGAAGGCTTAAAGCAAAAGTTAAAGAATAAAGAATCTGAACTGTCTAATAGCAAATCTGAACTTCAAGAAAAAGACAGTGAAATAAGTCAACTGCAAAGAGATAAAGGTGAGCTAAAAAACAGACTTAAACAACAAGAAAATCAAATAGATGAATTGGAAAGAGATAAAGGTAAGCTAGAAAATAGAATAGAAAAGCTAGAAAATCAAACTAATTCCTCACAGTATCTTCTTTCTTCTACTTCTTCCTCTATCATCCCTGCAAACAAAACTCTATTACCACAAGAGATAGCTAATTTAGTTGACCAATACAATCAATACGGAATTCAATCCTTAAAGGGTTATGCAACGATAAAAGCAAAAGTATGTGAGTCAGGAGAAACGTATCAAAAACGCCGTGAAGATAGTAGTCAACCACTCATTTTGACTAGCGATGGAAGAGAAGAATATCTGGTAGTTTCTGTAAGTGGATTTGCTGATTCTGGTTATTGGGTATTTCCAAACTTCATAAAAATAACTTACCTTTTGTACAATAGTACAGGCAAAAATTTATTTGATTTTAATAATAAGCAGCCGAGTGCCTCTAGCAATTCTTTTATTTTGAAAAAGCCAGCTAAAGTTATTACTTATCAGTCAGGATGGAAGTTACAAGAAAAAGGGGAAATAGAAATTACGAGTTAAGGTAAATAGGTTTAAGATTTGAATTTTAGGCGTTATACCAATTTAAAAAAAGAATGTTACAAATACTTTAGTGCAATCACTTTGAAAATATTGAATACTTAAATGCGATGTAGCTACGCTAGGCTCCGCCAACGCCAGGCTAAATATTGCCCATTGATAAAGCATTGATAATAAGTTCCCAGCCAGTTATTTGAGATATTACTTTGTGGGTTAATTTATTTAAACTCTTAGTCAGAGCATTTTGTAACTCCTCTATACTGTCAAAATTAATCCACTTATAGCAAATTCAAAAAAGATAGTTATAGTAAAATTAGCACAAAACTGTGAAGATATTTCCCCAGAAAACGAAGCAGACAATATCGTTATAGTCATTTAACTTTAGATTGAGACAAAGCTTTCTTGCTATGAGGGAGTTTCAGACGAAAAAAAGTCTCATTTGTAAGTTAAAATACTATACTAACTATCTAGCAATATCTTTTTAAATGTAGCAATATCTTTTTTAAATGGTATTTAAATCTTATTTAATGTATTGCCAGAACCTTTTTTTCTTAGTATTAATAATCAAAAAAACCTAAATCTACTAATGTAGAGACATTCGATAGAACATCTCTACTAACTAAAAAATCGCCCTACTGATCTACTTAACTGATAACATTTGCGCTAACCGTGGATGACGACCAAACAAACCTGTCATTACCCGCAAAGACAAAGATTTGAACAGTGGAACTACTCCCATACCCCACAAACCTAAACGACGAATTGCAACTACTGGCAACAAAGTACCCGAAAACATTCTATCGAGAAAATCAGTAACTCCTAATATTACTAAATTCTCCTTTCTGCGCCAACTTTCATAACGCCTCAATACCCCAATATCTCCAATATCCTCACCTTGCTGATGAGCAGTCTTAATCACCTCAGCGATCGCTGCAACATCTCGAATACCCATATTCAAACCTTGACCACCCACCGGATGACAACAGTGTGCAGCATCCCCGATCAAAGCCAGACGGTGTTGAGTATAGTGATCACTCTGCATCAACTGTACCGGAAAAACGTAGCGATCGCTTAACAAATCCAATTTACCCAACAAACCAGCAGTGCGATATTCCAACTTTGCCAAAAATTCCTTTGCATCCAATTCTTGCAACGCTTGCGCCTCCCTATGAGGAGCAGTCCAAACCACCTGACAGCGATTTCCCGGCAACGGCAACACCCCCATCGGTCCACTCGGCCAAAATCTCTCAAATGCAATATTATTGTGAGACTTTTCAGTTTTGATCGTCATCGCTACACAAGACTGCCAATACTTCCAACCATGAGTACCGATACCAGCAGCTTCACGAATGCGAGACTTGGCCCCATCTGCTGCCACCACCAACCGAGACCTAACGGTTAAAGTTTCACTCTCACCAGATAGATTATTTGTATCTTTATCTGTATCTTTTCGCCTCAGTTCAACTTCCACAAAATCTGATTGATAGTTTACCTGCAAAACTTCAGCCGGAGATAACCAGGTAACTTCGGAACAGTCTGCTAAAAATTCCTGCATTGCAGTTAACATCACCTGATGTTCTCCCACATAACCTAATCCTTCAGTGAGAGTTGGTTTTTTACCAGTGGTAGCCAAATCTTCGGGATAAAATTGGACAGTGCGCGGATAGTTACCATCAGAAAGACTAATTTGCCGATATGTAGTGATTTTGGGCAAAATTTGTTGCCATACCCCAATACCATCTAATATTCTGCCTGACATTAGGGATAAATTATAAGCGAGTTTTCTGGCTGCGACTACAGATTTAGATTGGCTTTCAATGAGTGCCACTTTTAACCCAGAATTTTTGAGGGAGCAAGCGAGGGCGGTGCCTGCGATACCCCCACCAACAATAACTAAGTCGTAATCTAGTTTTGGTAGGGTAGCTATTTGAGATATAGAATCAGTTTGGGAAAGTTTCTCAGATACCATATTTAACGAAATTAGTCAATAAAATTTAGAAATTTGTACTCTCCCTATATTTTGACGCAATTTTTCTGGAGTGTCTGATTAATTCATCATAAAAAAATTGGTATAGCAATTCCCATATTGTTGAGCTACACTCATTCTTTTGTTTGAGGGCTAACTACTGAAGCCAAATTCTAGTGGACTGACACGCCTAAAATTGTGCAATAGATTTTTGTTTCTAGGTATAGTTATCTTCCCCCTATTCCCCCTATTCCCCCTATTCCCCCTCTTCCCACAACGTACCATTTTAGATGTGTCAATCCACTACGCCTATTATTTTTAGATATATTAGACCTCTGGTGGAAAAGAGGGAGTGGGGAGTAGGTAGGGACGTTGCATGAACGTCTGTACAGAGTAGGGAGAAATAGTTGATTATTTATAGGCGATAATTGATTTAATTTTTGATGATCACCAGATGTCTATTAATCCACTACCAGACAATTTCAGCGAAAATATTGCTTGAGAATTGTTATTGCTAACGACAGTGTTTGTGAAGCATTCCGGAACAGAAAGTAATCCAAGTGCGAGTTTTTTATTGCAACATTTAAGCTGAAAAAATCCACTATCTCAAGGCTTAATTTTTTATTAATAAATACCCTCTGAGATATTATCTGAAATTTTCCCAACAACTCTATTATTTATCTTTCAACTTTTCCACATAACCCCACAAACTATAATCACGAGCTAACCAACCATGAAAAAAAGCCATCTGACTCCCATCTTCCTGCACTCTTTTATAACGATAAATAATTCGTTCATTTATCATTTGCAGAGCAGTATTTCGATTATTACCATTTACTAATGCCGTTTTAGTAGCACCATCAAATATACCTGTTTGTGGTAAACCTAAAGCTTGTTGGAGAAAAGTTACGGAGTTATGAATACCAAAATTAACTGCAGTATCAAACATAACTACAGCCAGAGCAGGGTGCATTGTAGCTGACTTACTATTATCCCAATAACTTTGATAAATTTCCATCAGTTCAGTATCAGACATTTGCGTTACATCTAATGGCGGTAAACCCCGACGACGACGATAAGCATTATATTCAGTTTGCAAAATTCCTTTATAAGTTCTCCCACCTTTATCTGCAGGATGATTACTAAAACCACCTTCAAAATATAAGGTAAAAGCTAGGGCTGTTTCAAATAATTTTTCTTCGTATTTTGTTTCAGTTTCTGCTTGGGCAGGAATTGGATTATTAATAATAATAATAATAGGCATTCCTACTGCCAAAATTAATGAAATAATTCCCAGGATTATTTGGGGTTTAAATTTAGTTCTTGGTTGGAGTTGAATCAATCTTTGCCAAATCATTAAAATCTTCCTTATTTTAATTAAAAATTTTTACCCAAAATTAGATATAGGATAACTTAAACATTGCAGTTCAGAAATTACATTTATCTCTGGCAATTCTACTCAGCTACAAAATATGATAAATTTTAACTTTTAATTAGATAGCATAAAAGTCGGTGCAAATGAATACCCACCAAAATCTTCCCCACTCAGAAACTCGAAAAATTGAAGCATTGACAGGACAAGCTGAACTTTATTACGCTCAAGGAGAGTTATCAGAAGCGATCGCTTGTTGTCGTCAGGCATTAAATTTACAACCCAATTGGGCCCCTACTTACGTCACCCTAGCAAATATTTTCCAAGCCCAAGGCCAAATTTCTGAAGCAATTAACATCTACTATAAGGCCATAGAACTGAATCCTAATTTAGCCCAAGCTCATGTTAACTTGGGCAGTATGTTTTATCGTCAGGGAAGGTTAGAGGAGGCGATCGCTAGTTACCGCAAGGCAATTCAGCTACAGCCAAATATGGCCCCTGCTTATTGGAATTTGGCTAGGGTTTTACAGCAGTTGGACAAAGAGGACGAGGCGATCGCTTCTCAACAAAAAGCATTAGCTTTAAATCCAAATTTAGGTGGGATTGAGTTTCTGTTAAATCAAGGGTATAAACTAGCTGAAACTGGTAAATTAGATGAAGCTATAAATGTTTGGCAAAAAGTAATTGCAGCCCAACCTAATTTAGCAGAAGCTTATGGTGAAATCGGAATTATTTTAAGATATCAAGGTAAATTTACTGAAGCTATTCAAAACTTAAAAAAAGCGATTGAAATTCAACCTGACTATGCTACAGCTCATCAACATTTATGTGGCATTTTGCGAGATAGTAATAATTATGTAATGGTTCGGGAAGCTGTCACTAAGTATTATCAATTATGTGGAGAATTAGACCCGATTATCACTGCTATTTATATAATTAGCACTTATCAAGTATCTGGTTTAAATGAAATTGCTAAAGATAGATTTTTTGAACTTGAGGCTAAACTCATAGAAGATATTACCATTGTCAAAAAATCAGTCGAACTTAAATCTTTATATGCTAATTTTTTATTCAGCGTTCCCTACTTAAGAGATGATCTAAAAGCAAATTCAAAACTCTATAAATTAGTCTCGAAAGCTTATACTCAGTTATCTCTAAAAGATAAATATAGTAAGTCTAGTCAAAATTTTCCTACTTTCGACTTTAGCCATAATCGTAAATTAAAAGTTGGGTTTATATCCAGTCATTTTTTCAGACATTCTGTAGGTTGGTGTAGCCTGAATATAATTCAAGAGTTAGGAAAACTCAACACAGAAATATATTTATATTTAACAGAACGTTTCCAACCAGACGACCAAACTGCTAAATTTAGTCAAGCTGCCACTAAACTATATGTTCCTAAAAAGTATCCGAAAGGAATTGCAGATTTCACAGAAATTATTGGCGAAATTCAGCAAGACCAAGTAGATATTTTAGTAGACTTAGATGCTCTGAGTTTACCAGTTAATACAGAGATTTTATATCATCAACCAGCACCAGTTTGTATATCTTGGTTAGGATTTGATGCTCCCTACATATCTTCAGATAATTATTTTCTATGTGATTGGCAAACCCACCCCCAAGATCGGGATGAATACTATACAGAAAAATTAGTCAGAATGCCAGATTCTTTTGTCGCAATTTCTGGGTTTGAAAGAATAGAAATAAATCGAATTGATTTAAGAAAATCTCAGAGAATAGGTTTAGACCAAATTGTTTATTTATGTTTAGCACCAGGCAGAAAATTTAATCGAGATTTAGTCAAAGCACAAGTTGCTATTTTGAAGCAAGTTCCTAATAGTATATTAATTCATAAATCATTAGGAGATTTAGAAGTTTTTCAGGCTGCTTATCATCAAGCTTGTGAGGCTCAAGGAGTGAGTATTCATCGGATTAAATTTATGTCAAGATTCTTGACTGAAGAAGAACACAGAAATGTATATTCTTTAGCAGATATTATGCTTGATTCTTATCCTTATAATGGTGGTACTCATACTTTAGAGGCTTTATGGTTTAATTTGGCAGTTGTTACCCGCGCCGGAGAACAATTTTTATCAAGAATGGGTTATTCTTTTTTACAAAGTTTAGAGATAAAATTAGGTGTAGCATGGTCATGGGATGAGTATATTGATTGGGGTGTAAAATTAGGTCAAAATTCTACTTTACGCCAGGAATATATTGATAAGTTAGTTAAGTCTAAGGAGTCGGAAAATTTAGCACCATTATGGAATTCCAAAAAGTTTGCTCAAGATATGTATGATGTCATGGTAAGATTATCAACTAATGATAGTGCCAAAACTCCTAATACTTAATAAGCAATGAGGAGGATGAACATATAGGCATTTTAAGTCAGGGTATTAATGATTAGTTTTATGAAAATTTTCTCTAATAGGCAGATATTCTCAGCTTGCTTTGTCGTAAACATTTCCTTTCCTGTGGAATGCTGCGCCAACAGCTATAAGCGGTCAGCAATCAGCTTTTTATTTTTAATAAATGAAGTAAGCATTATTGAATAATTATGAAGTTACTAGGGGAGCTTTTAATTCATATTTAGGAATTAGATAAAATCTCTCAATGCTAATTTATTATTTAAAGAACTATACTTATTAGTGATAACAGCTAAAAGCTGACGGCTGAATACTTACCCTTTGTCTCATAAATTTTTCTTAGGTTAACTACAAGACCCATAGTAATTAAGATAGTCCCAATTTATCTTAATTGCTACTTGAGTAATTCATCATTAACAAAAAAAGTGAAAATACCAACATTTCATCCCGAAAGTAAATTTATTAAAATCTGGGAAGTATTAATTGTATTCGTTACTGTTTATAACGCTTTTATTGTGCCATTTAGAATCGCTTTTCAGAATAGATTTGATGGCATCTGGATTATCCTCGATATTGTAGGAGATTTAATTCTAATTATTGATATATTTTTAAAATTTAATCTCGGTTATTTTGTGCATGGAGAATATATAGAAGATAAACAAAAAATAGCTCAACGTTATCGTACTAAAAAAATTAAACTATATTTAATAGCAAGTTTTCCAGCAGACCTAATTGCCCGACTTTTTATACCAAGTTCGTTGCGATTTATCATTGGTATTCTGAGATTACCCCGTTTATTAAGACTATCTGAATGTTATCGAATTTTTAGTAGTTGGGAAACTAACGTTCTAATTAATCCCACCTTTATTAGAATGTATAAATTAGTTATAGTTATCATTTTAATTAATCATTGGGTAGCTTGTGGATGGTTTCTTATTGGTAGTTGGGAATTAACTTCTGGAGATTCTTGGTTAATCAATAATTCACTAGACTCAGCAAGTACAAGAAATCAATATATTAACTCTCTTTATTGGGCAATAACCACTCTAACTACTGTCGGATATGGAGATATTACCCCCACCACAGAAATCGAAATAACATTCACATTAACCGTCATGTTTTTAGGGGTATCAATGTATGCTTATATTATTGGAAGTGTTTCTTCATTAATCTCTAACTTAGATGCGGCTCAAGCAAGATATCGGGCAAAATTAGACCAGATTCAAATCTATATGAGAGAAAACAGAATTCCGTCTAATTTACAACAAAAAATTAGAGACTACTATCAATATAGATGGATAGAAAATCGTGATATTAGAGACTATCATATTCTCGAAGAATTGCCCTATCCTCTGAAAATGAAACTAGCACTACAACTACACAAAGAAGTCATTGAAACAGTTCCCATTTTTCAAGGAGCAACAGCTCATTTTGTCGAAGAAATAGTCATGGCATTAAAACCAGAAATACTGCCACCTAATGAATACATAATTCGTGAAGGTAACTGGGGCCATGAAATGTATTTTATTAAGCGAGGAGTAGTGCAAGCTTTCTCAGAAAAAACTGGTATTATATATAGAAATATGAGTGCTGGTAAATTTTTTGGAGAAATTGCTTTAATCTATGAAAAACGTCGAACAGCATCAGTTATAACTACTACCTATTGTGAGTTATTTGTACTTGATAAAAGTGACTTTCAAAAAGTCTTAGAAAATTATCCAGACTTTGCAGGTCATGTCAGAAAAACAGCAAAAGAACGTTATGAAACTGAAAGTAAAGAATAAATATGCAACAGTCAAAAACAGCAACTATTAAATATATTAAAAAACCTACCTCTCAAGCTTGGATACAACAAGCGATCGCCAATCTAGACACCGTATTATTAGACCATTCTCACTGCGAACGTAAAGCAGCAGGTGTAGCTTTAAATTTAATGTTTCGCTACCCATCTAGTACGAAACTAATCAAAATGTTAACACCTATTGCCCGCGAAGAACTAGAACATTTTGAACAAGTAAACCAGTGGTTAGAACGTCGTAATATTCCATTAGCTCCTTTAAACTCTCCTCCTTATGGAGCAAGTTTAAATAGTCAAGTTCGGCGACATGAACCAGAAAGAATGTTAGATTTATTATTAGTTTATTGTTTGATTGAAGCCCGCAGTCACGAACGTTTAGGTTTACTTGCTGACCATTGCCCTGACCCAGAATTAGCAAAATTTTATCGTGGTTTAATGACATCGGAAGCTAGACATTATGGTGTATATTGGGTTTTAGCTACAACCTATTTTGAACAGGAAGTTGTCGAAAAAAGATTAGAAGAATTAGCAATATTTGAAAGTGAATTACTCAGTAATTTACATCCGGAACCACGCATTCACAGTTAAAAATAATTAATAATTTACAATTAATAATTAAATGATTAAGATTGGAAGTATTACAGCATATTTCGCACTTATGATGTACAAGGCATCATTTCAGTTATCAGTTATCAGTTATCAGTTATCAGTTAACAGTTATCAGTAACATTAGCTGTTTGCGCAGCATTCCGTAGGAAAGCAAGAGGCTTGAAATTTGGAATATCCTCTTTTTTTATCCCCTTAAAAGGGGAAGCTTTAGACCATAATTTTGCGGTAAATTGAATATCTTGTAGTGCGGACATCTTGCCCGATAGGTGTGTAGCTTATAACATCGAAAAGCGCTGTATATGTTAAGCATAAAGAAAATTTTTCCTTTTCATTCTATTAGCTGTGTATCAAAGTAACCTTTAATCTGCTTTATATGACTTTCTTTATCTTCTCATTAGACATCTCTAATAATAAAAAATAAAATCAATTATCGTAAAGAAAATATCAATTATTTCTCCCTACTCCCTCTTTTATAGAGAAGTCTATTTCTCTATACATCAAATTGAAATATTTCATATAATATAGAATCAGGTTCAACGAGTGTATCTTCATAATTTGATAATTACTTCAAGCCTTCAATCTCTCCCAACTATATAATAAGTATTCAACCGGATTTGATATAACTATAACTTTGTCCCTCACCCACAAGATAACTGCTATATGAACAAAAAATATCGTGATTTCCTAATTCGTAACTGGCAACCAAAAGATCGTGAAATTGTAGCCAATATTATTGGTTCTATATTAGCCGAATATGGTCTAAATTGGGAACCATTAGGTGCTGACCAAGATGTATTAAAAGTAGAAGAATTTTATCAAAATGCAGGAGGCGAATTTTGGGTAGTAGAACAACAACAAAAAATATTAGGCACAGCAGCCTATTATCCGATTCCACGAGGTAAAAAAGCAGTCGAAATACGCAAAATGTATCTCTTACCAGAAGTTAGAAAAAAAGGTTTAGGAAAATTATTGTTAAAAGAGCTAGAAAACAGAATAAAAGAATGTAACTTTACAGAAATTTGGGTGGAAACCGCCACACTCTTGCAAGAAGCTGTTAAATTATATGAAAATAATGGTTATCAATTAACTACAGGAGTAGAAACAAAACGCTGCGATCGCGTGTATAAAAAAGTTTTAGACAAGCAATAGAGTCGAGAATATACTAGTTTTCATCTTCATAAAATATAGTTTTTTCCTTCTTCCTGATTCCCTCTACTATTTGTAACAAACATTTATCAAATTGGTATAATACAACCTGGCTTTTGACTTGTGTAAAAATCATGGATTTACGTTATCTGATTCCCTTTTTTGACCCCAAGGTCCAAACCTGGGCCATAGAAGCCAGAATATTGCGATGGTTAACATTTGTCTGGTTATTTCTAGGATTAGTAGTATTATTTTCAGCTTCCTATCCCGCTGGTACTACAGAATATGGAGATGGTCTCTACTTCTTTAAACGCCAATTAATCTGGGTCTTAGTAGGTGCGGTGGGATTTAATCTGAGTGTTTACACACGCCTATCTTTTATGTTGCAAACAGCAAAAGTCGGCTTCATAGCCATATTTATACTCCTAGTTTTAATATTGATACCAGGAGTAGGAACAACTATCAATGGTGCAACTCGTTGGATATCTATAGGCTCAATAGTAATCCAACCATCTGAACTGATGAAACCATTTCTCGTACTTCAAGCTGCACATTTATTCAGTAGATGGAACCGCGTTAGTTGGATAGTTAGGAGCATTTGGTTGTCGATTTTTGGTTTAGTGCTAGGAGCTATTTTATTAGAGCCAAACTTGAGTACCACTGCTTTATGCGGTATAATTTTGTGGTTTATCGCCTTAGCAGCAGGACTACCCTATTTTTACTTAACCGGAATAGCTTTATGTGGATTTCTTTTAGCCACTATCAGTGTTAGCATCAACGATTATCAAAGAAAGCGTATCATGTCCTTTACAAATCCTTGGGCAGATCCCATGGGTGACGGTTATCAGTTAATTCAAAGTTTATTAGCAGTTGGTTCTGGTGGTATGTGGGGAAGTGGTTTAGGATTATCTCAACAAAAGTTACATTTTCTACCTATTCAATATAGCGACTTTATCTTTTCTGTCTATGCCGAAGAATTTGGCTTTGTCGGAAGCTTACTTTTATTTATATTATTGATTTCATATAGCATCATTGCCCTCAGAGTTGCTTTTAAAGCTCGTTTCATGGAACATCAATTACTAGCTATTGGAGCAATGACAGCTTTAGTCGGGCAGTCTCTAATTAATATTGCTGTTGCTACTGGTGCATTACCTACTACGGGTTTACCATTTCCACTGTTTAGTTACGGTGGTAGTTCAATGGTGGGTAGTTTGATTTTGTGTGGATTATTAATTCGAGTTGCTAGAGAAGAAAATCAGGGAGAAGTCATCCCCTTGAAGCAACCTCGCTCACGACGACGGCGAAGCTATATGCGATAATTTTATCTTGATGCGTTGAAGAGAATTTACCGGAAAATTATTGGGTAAAAACTCTTAACATCAAGCAAAGCAGGAAACTGTAACTTAGGCATAAGTATACAAATAAAAAGATAGAGAATTAGATGCTTCGCTTCAGGAAAAATTTTTCTTTTTTCCCCTGAAATAAGGGGATAAAATCACAAATTTTCCTTTTAGTCAATCCCCTTATTTTAATCAGGGGTAATTATTAATTGTTAATTGTTAATTGTTAATTGTTAATTGTTAATTGCTGAAAGTTATCTTTTTATATCCCTGTTCCCCTTTTACTGTTCCCTCAAACTAACTAATGAGTTTACCTCATACCTCATTATTAATATCGGAATTACTATATTAATTATTAATTATTCGCTAAACTATATCAACGATGAGGACTTTTGCCAAATCCAAATAAATCTGATGAATATCCAAAAGCCTCATCTTTCAATATTATATGGCGATCGCTATCCTTACTCAGCCATCCTTGCTGCTGTAATTTTCCCAGGAGTCTAGTTACAGTCACTCGTGTTGTACAAATTGCACTAGCAATATCCTGATGAGTTAAACGAATATTTAACCTAGTACCCTCCCCCTCAACCACAAGTTGACCAAATTCCTGCTTTAACAACAATAATAATTGATGTAGACGGTCTTCTACTCGTCGTTGCCCGGCGATCGCTAACAAAGCCTCGGTTTGTCGAAACCGCCTTCCCAACTGAGGTAGTAACTCTTGGGCCAATGTGGGAGAAACTTCTATTTCAATCATCGTGTACCACATCAAGCACACATCTGACATAGCAGTTGCTCGATAAGTCTGTAAGTGGGAAAAACAACTACCAAAACACATAGAAGATCCCGCCCACCCTAAAATACCTTCTTCTCCCACCGGATAAAGGGTACTTAGTCGTACCAAACCCTGACAAACTTGCCAAATACCTTGATTATTTAAAGGTATTATTTCTCCCTTATTATAGAAGTGGAGATGACGTTCAGCTCTGATTTTGTCCTGGTTAGTTTCTATTATTGCTCTAGAACTTGGAACCATATTAAAAAATACCAGTTATAAAATACTGATTTTATATACATAGTATTGAGCTTATCCTAACCAGGTAAAGATTTGGTAATCAAAAGATTAGTAACAGGTTAAATATTTTCACCAAAATCTTAATCAATATTAGATATTAGTTTAGATATCAGTTAAGGGTCTTAATAATTCCGAACGGAAACTGTGGCGAACTTGAGTATTTAGATATCGCCTTTGCAAAAGTTGTAATTTATTCAGCGCTTTCTCCCTATTTTGTTGCAGTTTTTCTGCCAAAGTAGGTAAAACTTTACGAATTTTAGATTGCAAAACCTGTTCCACAAACTCTCTTAATACAGCAATATCCTGAATATCTCCCAGATATTCTTGCAAGTCTTTCATATCTTTTAAATAAGCTTCATAAGTTGAACCATAAAAATCAGTAAATAAGTTCATTTGATAACGAACCCTTTTTACTTCTTTACGCAAACTATGTAGACTTTCTTCTTCGGATAGAGTAATTTTTATTCCCGATAGAGAGTTGTAATTATTTATTGTCAAAAGTTGATATTGTGAATTAGTTTGCTGTAGCAGAAAATCTTGATTATCAGTTTTGTCTAAATCCTCCTGATTAATCCCTACTAACCAACCAGGATGAAGAAATAGTTGACTAACTTCAGGTAACAGTAAATCTGGCAATACTTCTTGAATAGGTAGTTGAGAAATATTGGTATAAGAAGGTTTTTCTAACCATTCCTGCAACTTTTGTTTTAGCATCAAATAACTTTTGTGCCCCAGTATTTGCCGAACTTTTTTAAAAGCTTGGCGACGCTGTTTTTGTAACTGACTAATTACCCGATCTAGCTCTGCTTGTTCAGTCGCAGGTAAATTTGGTTTATACTGGTTTTCCAGTGCTTCTAAAAGCACATCTAAATCTCTTAAACCTCCCAAACAACGAGCAATTTTACCAATTTTTTTGTCTGTAGCTTCCTTTGGTAAATTGATCACAGGTCCAAAACCTTTAACCGCAGAGCGGAGACGACGCATACCCACCCGCATTTGATGCAGTTCCTCTGGGTCTTTATCTTTGAGTACCTCTGGTTCGTGATTAAGAGTTTTTTGGAAATGCTGTTCTACTGCTAAAGATGCCCACTTTCCCAGGCTGTTTACTTTTGATAATACTTGTGTTGTCATAGTTAATACACACCCTAAATCAACTATTGTATTGCAGTTCTGTCTTTAATATTCTGCAAACCTATAATTATAACACTTCTTATCAATTATCGACTATTTTATTGATGTTTTTGTTATCAAAAGCAATAAACTTTTACCATTAAAAAATGTTTTTGTCAATTAAAAATAACAATATGTAAAGAACCTAGTTAATTAGCAAAAAAATTTGTATGATCATCAATTGTCAGTTATGATTCTGATTAATGGGGCAGCCAATTTCAGCAAAAATTAGGCACTGATGGATCAAGTAGAAATAGGTAGTAGATGCAGCATAAGACCATCCGAGACTCAAGACTCAGCTACAGGGCTCGTCTGTAGCTCAACTGCTGTGCAGTCAGAAAACCATTTGCAGTCTAGTCATCCCATTAAATATCAGGGGGGTGACACAAGTTGAGCAGACCCGCAGCTACAATAGGGTCTTCACACTGTAGGGACACCACCTCAGCAGCACCCCGAACAATTGGTAACTAAACAAGTGGTAATTAGTCATGGGAAATCAACTTTAATTTAACACCCAAGACTGAACAACCTATGCAAAATTGGAGCATCCCAAATAGGGGCTGCACCGACAAGTTTTGTTTAGCATTGAAATGGCTAGTCAGCCGTCAGTGGTCAGCAATTAGCTCTCAAGGCGTATGATGGGGAATACTCAAGATAAGCCCCTCCGGGTCTATAAATCCCCAGAAGACCTAAACCACTGGCTTTTTCAAATCAGCTTGGGGGACTTAAATCCCCTGATTTTAGCTAATAGCTGATAGCTTGTTAAACAAAAAAATAATTTCTGTTGAACATTTTCCTCAACATTAAAAATGCTCATAAATGTCACCAATTGAGTTCTAAGAAAGTTAAACAAATCAACAAAAAACAAGATAAATTAACAGATTTATTTTATGAATGCCAGTGAGCTTTTAAGCGCTAACGAACTTTTAATTAGACACTCCAAAGGAGAAAGAAACTTTGAGGGAGCTAACCTAGTTGCTGTCAATTTAGGTGAAGCAAACTTAAATCGAACAAATTTCAGTAATGCTAACTTAAGAGATTCAAACTTATCTCAAGCCAAACTAATTGGAGCCAATCTTAATAGTGCAGATTTAAGCAATGCTAATCTCTCGGAAGCTAAATTAATTGAAGCTAATTTAAGTGCTGCGAGTCTAACAAAAACAACACTGATAAAAGCAGATTTAAGTGGAGTTATACTCAGTGGGGCCATCTTTTCCGAAACAGATTTGACAGCAGCTATTCTGATCGGGGCTAGTATGATCGGGACTTGTGTGCTAAACGACTCAAAATTGACTAAAGCTAATCTCACAGGGGCTACCCTTAGTCGTGCCATTTTCAGTGGAGCTGACCTAACTGGGGCAACTCTGAATCGCTCAATTATGACTGAAGTCGATCTTAGTGGAGCGCAGCTAACCCGAACAAATTTAATTCGAGCTTATTTGCAACGAGCTAATCTGAGTGGGGCCAAATTAATCCAGGCAGACCTAAGTGAAGCGAATCTAGTAGAATCTAATCTTTGTGCTGTTGACCTAACTGGGGCAGAGTTACAAGGGGCTAACCTTAGTAATGCTAATCTGAGTGGAGCCAACTTAAGTCGTGTCAATTTACAAGGGGCTAACCTCAGCAATGCTAATCTCAATGGTACTATTCTTGAACTTGCCGATCTTCGCTCCACTGATTTTAGCAAAGCTAGCTTGCGTGGTGCTAACTTGAAACGAGCTAATCTATCAGAGGCAAGTTTATTAGAAGCAGACTTGCGAGGCGCTAACTTACAACAAACTAATCTCAATGGTGCTGGTTTATTGCTGGTATCTCTCAAGGGAGCTGACTTAAAAGGAGCTTGCTTGTGTCATGCCAATTTGATTGGGGCCAGTTTAAACCAGGCCAACCTTGATGATGTTTGTTTAACCGAAGCAATTATGCCCAATGGTTCAACCCATACTTAGTCATAATTAGTTAGAATGTATAAAATTTCTAGAGTTTTTTATCTAAACAGCTAGAAAATCTTCAAGTTTTTAGTAGATTCGTTATAATTATTAACCACTAACAACTCACGAATTACAATCGCAAATTCTGATATTTTGTGATATAGTAAAAAGTTGGAGACCTTATCGGGTGGAGGTATAACCGCGCAGAATGAAACAATTGGGAACCCATCTAGTCGTTGATGCCTGGCAGTCCCCTCCAGAGCTACTCAACGATCCAGAACGTATCCGTAGTGCTATGCTTGATGCAATTTCAGCAGGGGGAGCAACCCTCATAGATTTATGTGTACATCAGTTTAGCCCTCATGGAGTGACGGCAACGGCAACACTAGCAGAATCTCATATCGCCATACATACATGGCCTGAGTTGGGTTATTTTGCTGCTGATTTATTCTTTTGTGGCCATGGTAATCCACACAAAGCCATTGAGATTCTAGAAACCGCTCTTCAAGCTAAACAAATAAAATTGACAGAAATCAAGCGCGGTTTTGAGCCTGGGATGGGAGTCCAAGATTCTGCTAAAGTAGCAGATAGCAATGCTAATAGTTTTTTACCGACTAGTTTGGCCAGAGGATAAATAACCAAGTCAATCAACTTTAACTAGATATTTTGGTATTAGTTAAATATCCCACGAATTAGACCGTGGGATTTTAATGTTATGTCTGGATGTATTGAGTTAAGTTTATTTATCGCGATCGCTGTTGTAAGATTGGGCGTACTACCCAATAGCCAGCACCAAAAGCAGAAACTACAATTAAACAAATAGCTACTACTAACCAAATACCATTTAGTTCTGATGCTTGAGTCGAGGAAAATCGACTGTAACGACTTTCATCTGGTTCTTCTGTAAATAAGTGTTCGGGAAAATCTGGGTCTGTTTTCCTGGAGTCACTAAAAGGCAAAGAAGGTGAAGCAACAGATGGACTTTCTGACTGGTTTTCTTGGGTATCTGATTCTGAATCGGAATCCCAATACGAATAAGGATTAGAATTAGAAGTAGAATTAGAAGTAATATTATTAGTTGTGGCTTGAGAATTATCGAAAGCAGTAATCTGAGGTTGATGGGCAACTTGAGAAGCTAATTGCGCTTGATTCAGAGCCTCCTGTAAATTTCTCCCTGAGTTAACAATTTTTTCTATTTCCCGACGCAGGTTTTGATTTTGCTGCATTAACTGTTCGTTATGAACTTTCAGAGATTCCAGTTTAATTTGAGTAGCTTTAAGTTCAGCCGTAGCTTCTCTATATACAGAAATAGGAACAGATGCAGAGTAGTTATTGCCTGAAGCTTGCCCTATTTGACCAGAATTGCTAATATTTTGCATAAGTTACTGTCTATATGAGTTTGACATTTTTAAATGATTATGGCTGATTATTAATGCAATTAGAGCAACTAAAAGGAAATTCGTCAAGTTAGCCTCAACAGTTTTCTCTATCGTGGTACATTTAATATAAATATAAATAAATCTAAAAATTATTTAATTATTGTCAAGATGAATTACTCTGAAATTAAGGATGAATATTCTCCAGATTCAAAAATAGAAGAAATGAAATATGGAGAACGGGAAATTCTAGAAGGAAAGTTAATTACCTTTCCCAATCCCCGCATCGGACGCCGTTATGAGATTAACATTACTTTACCAGAATTTACTTGTAAATGTCCTTTTTCTGGATATCCAGATTTTGCCACGATTTACATTAAATATGTGCCAAATGAACGAGTAGTAGAGTTAAAAGCACTCAAGTTATATATCAACAGTTATCGCGATCGCTACATTTCCCATGAAGAATCAGTGAATCAAATTTTAGATGAATTTGTTGCTGTTTGCGACCCCTTAGAAGTCAAAATCAAAGGTGATTTTTTACCTAGAGGCAATGTTCATACTTTCATTGAAATAGATTATCATAAACCAACTGAAGCAAGCTAAAATTATTCATTATTAACTTCGTCTTGATTAGATAAACGATTATCTCTAGATTCATCAGAGTTATATTTAAGGACTGAATCTTCCTCTGGCTTTAATGAAATTGGATCGGCAATTTGGTCAGTTTCTAAATCCTCGAATTGATGAATCCGAATTTGGTCTAGACGAGGCCCATCGGCAGAAATCACAGTAAGTTCAAGATTTTGATAGGATAATCTTTCCCCTTCAGTAGGAATTTTTTGTAGTTGATAAATGATAAATCCTCCCAAAGTTTGATACTCTTCTGCCACAGGTAAATCTAAATTTAATAACTCATTAACTTCTTCAACATTTAATTGTGCTTGAACAATAAAAGTATGATCATCTAACATTTGTAACGTAAATTGTTCGGCTCCAGTTATGTCATAACTCTCACCACCAATAATTTCAGCAATTAAATCCTCTCTACTAATCAAACCTGAAGTACCGCCAAATTCATCTACAACGATTACCATTTCTGAGTGCTGACGACTTGGTATATTGCGCATTCGCTGCATCAGTGACAATAATTCATTCAAATAAATATGTTCAGAAACAAATCTAGCGGGTCTAATCCAAGATACAATTGGAGCCTGTAGAAATAATGAACCTTCAGCTAAAGGTTTTGCCAATTCTTTAAAATCAATAATACCTTGAATATCATCTATTGATTCACCAATTACAGGATAGCGTGAATAACCCGATATTTTAATTTCATTTAATAAATCTTGAAAAGTAGCTGTAACGGGAAGAGCATTTATATTTGTACGTGGAACCATGATTTCTACCGCCGAGACTTCGCTAAAATCAAAAACATTACTGAGTAATTGTCGTTCCTCGGCTTCTAAACCAGTTGATTCACTAGAGGTAGAAATAATTAACTGTAGTTCTTCAGGAGTAACTGGTGCTTTCCAGAGACCTTCAGTATATTTAATTCCCAGTAGTCGCAATAACCAACGAGTTGATTGATTTAAAATCCAAATAAAAGGGTTAAAGAAACGAGAGATGGCTAAACTTAGAGGGCCTAATAGTCTTGATAACTGCTCTGAATATAGGAGTGCCACTGACTTTGGGCATAGTTCTCCCAAGACAATTTGCAGATAAGCCAAAATAAAAAAAGTAACTATGGGGATAGCTAGGGAGTGGGCGATCGCTTGAATAATATAAGCAGGTAATGGCAGAGAAACTAGAGCCGATCTGACTATAACTGCCATAGTACCTTCACCAATCCAGCCCAATGCTAAACTAGATAAAGTAATGCCCAACTGAGTTGTTGATAGTAGTCGCTCTATACTTATTTGAAGTTTCTGAACAATTTTTGCTTGGACATCACCAGCATCGACTAGTTGATTAATACGCGATCGTCGTACAGAAACTATTGAAAATTCTGCAACGACAAAAAAGGCATTAATACCAATCAATAACAAAACTGACAAAAGTCGTGATATTATTTCTGTCGAGGTTAACACTGCTGGGCTAGGTATCTGTCCCAAACTTACTGCCATCTCTCCTGCCTTGGACTGATTACCATGTTCACATTTAAAATTGAAAATTTACAATCTTGTTTCTAACTTATAATTTATATCAATAAATAAATAACAGTGAACGACCTGAAGCGAACTAAGCAAATGTATGGGGCAGACTCTCATATTTACAGAGAATATTTACAGATAATAGAATTTAACAAATAAATTTGTCTTGGGGAATGCCAAAAAATAAATTATCCAATTTTTGGACACCCGATTTTCCCTGCTCCCTACTCCCTATTCCCTATTCCCTATTCCCTATTCCCCATTCCCCACTCCCTTATTTTTAGCACAATGGGATATTTTTTATTTGGAAGTTCTTCAGACTTTGCGTAGCAAGTTTTGCCAAACCTCTTTAATATTTCCCCTAACCTGAAGCTTCTAAAAAATAGCTTAATCTACTGGAATCTTAGACATTTTCAACTCTAACTTTTGATCTGGATAATCTGTTAACTCCAGGGATAATTCTTTGGCATTATCTAATAAAGCAATCGGAATTGTTACAATACCATAATACCTTCTACTATTTGGTGGTAACTCTCCAGGCAAATCTTCTGTACTAGCACTGAGAACTCTTCCCTGGTTGTCTGTGACATTCAAAAAACTGTAAAGAAATCTTACAGATCCATTTCCTTCATTTTTCAAATTGACATCCAATACCAGAGAATTACCCCACTTCCGAACATCATTAACTTCTAAGACAACTCCACCATCACGACTAACTATCGGAAAACTTTGTTTAGGTTGACTTGGTTCAGCAGATTTAGCCTGAGCTGGTTTATTGTCAGAATTTTTCTTAGCAGTTTCTTCTTCAACTACTCCACCATTTCTAATTATTTTCTTGACATTTGCAACAATTTTCTCCTCTTTTACCAAAACTACATTTTCTTTACGAGTCCCAGTACCTTTCGTTCCAGCAATATTATTTGTGGGACGGGTATCTGGCTGAGTAATTCCTTTTAAAGCTTCCCTACCCAAACTAAATCCCCAAGAAGCGCTACTCAAACCTGCACCAAACATAAGAGCTAGGAGACTAAGAGTCAGCACAATAGTAGAATTCATAGTTGATTGATATATTTAGATATTCTTTACTACAAACAACTTTTTTATGATATACTATAAAGAGTTATATATGGTTATGCTTGACTTAATAATTTTTAATTAAAATTTCACTAAAGTCAAAAAACTATGTTATATTAAAAATTGGTCTAAAATTTATCACGAATTTTGGCTACAAGACTTTTAAAGTCTAAATCAATTAAGCGCCCTTGGCCGATTGGGGAGGCAGCAAACTCATAATTTGCCATCAGGCTGGTTCGATTCCAGCAGGGCGCATTATTAAATATCAAAAAGTTACCTAATTGCCACCAAAACTAGGGATAGGTTCTGGAGCAGGTTGACTCATTATAGATGTATCATAGGGATTGATTAGATCGGGAGTGCGAATAACGGGTGTACTTGAAAACTGTCGCCTTTGCTCATCTATGTAAACCTGGTTAACTCGTCGGTTATCATCAACAAGAGTCTGGTCTGGAAACCTTGGGATACCAAAATAATTACCAAATTGGCGTAGCAGACCTCTATTCCTAAAAAAGTTACCAGAACCTTTTTGACTCGCCCGGTTAAACTCTTCAGCAAAGGGTTGATATGTACGAGCAGAGTCCCGTGGATGTCCAGCTTTAGCTGTATGGGCAGAGGCCAGAGTTGCGATCGCACAAAAAACAAAAACACTACTAAAGCTTTTCCAATTCATGGCCATAGTTGATGATTGATTTTAATTAACATTTTAACTTTGAAGTTATCGCTGCTAAATTCCTCGTATTATAACAGTGAGATTCTTGAATAGAATCAGATTTTATTCGATTCCCCAAGTTTAAAAACATGACTAATGAAATTCTATCCCAAACCAAATCATCTATATCTTTTGCTATGGCTGATTTAACCACAATGAAACAAAAGCTCCTTCAGTTATTATGTCAGTTAGCCTATCGTGAAGGTGATTTTGTATTATCTTCAGGACAACGTAGTTCCTATTATATAAATGGTAAATATGTCACCCTTCATCCCTATGGTTCCCTAGCTATTGGCAGGTTATTTTTGTCTATGTTGCCTGAAGATACTCAAGGTGTAGCAGGTTTGACTCTAGGAGCTGATCCAATAGTTACTGCTGTTAGTGTGGTATCTGCTTACGAAGAGCGACCCATACCCGCTTTAATTATCCGAAAGCAGGCAAAAGGACATGGTACAATGGCCTATATTGAAGGGCCTCCACTTACGGCCAATGCCAAAGTAGTGGTTTTGGAAGACGTAGTAACTACTGGAGCGTCAGCAATGATAGCAGTTAATCGACTTCGAGAAGCAGGTTATACTGTTGAGCGAGTATTTGCTCTTGTGGATAGACAGCAAGGAGGTTCACAACTTTATCAAAATGAAGGTCTTATATTTGAGCCAATATTTACGATATTAGACCTGCAGAATTATCAGAAAAATAACAGCTATAAAAATGACTAGTAAAGTAGATTATACAAACTCTGAATGGAATCTACTCAAGCAAGCTATTACACTTACATGGCTAATAGTTACTGCTTCTGACTTTACTTTATTTTCAGCCTTCAAAGAAATATTTACTTTTACTAAAAAAATCAAGAATGCTCAGTTATATTATCAACATAATCAACTGATTCAAGGTTTATTAGCAGATATTTCTGATGAAGAAACAGAGACTAAAATTAACGAAGTAGAAAGTGCAGAAAATTTTGAAGATTTTCTAGAAGACGGACTCGAAAAACTTAAAGCAGCAGTAGCGATCGCTCATCTCAAAGCTACTCCTAAAGAAGCTCAAGAATACAAAGAATTTCTCTATGAAATAGCTAATCAAATAGCTAATGCTTCTGGAGAAGGTTTATTTGGTATGGGACCTAAAGTTAGTCAAAAGGAAGCTATAGTTTTAGAGCAAGTCAAAATAACTCTTAATCTGGTTTGATTGATTATTTGAGTTAATTACTAAGTAATTACAACTGTTAACTATTAACTGTTAACTGTTAACTGATAACTGAAATGACCTCTCCTTGAAAAGAAGAGGATTAACTAAAAGGAAAATTTTTCTTATTTACCCTGTCCAAGGAGAGGCTTTAGACAATAATTTTTCGGTTAAAGACAAACAAAATTTACTTTATTAATCTTCCCGCCATTCTGCACAACCAATCAAGTCAATAATTCTATCTCTAAACAGAAAGTCATTTCTTTCTAATTCCAATTCAATTTCATCCCAGTCCCGACTAGGAATATACCAACGGAGAGTGTAAATCGACTGATGACTACTAATAACTTTCTGCGTAACTAATTCTCGTACTTCATCTTTGATTGCATCAAGAGAATAAATAGTTGACTGAATCATGGGATTTTTCCTCTAATAAATATTTTCGAGTATATCCTTAACGAGAATTCAGATATTGGGCTAAATAGCCTGTTAAAAATATCAGTAATGTTCAAGTAAATCTAATTTTGTTTGATTATTCAGTAAATATTTTTGATGAACTGTATCTGCTTCAACATTAAAAAAAATATATTTAGAGTAAGTTAAATAGTTAACCTATAACGTAAGTATTCAGCTCTCAGTTTTCTAGCTTTTAGCGTTGCTCGTTAGTTGCATTTGAAAGAGGAATATAGAACTTAGCAATCAAGAATTATAATGCAATTTCTGAGTTTTAAAAAAAGCAGCGATCGCCTAATTCAACTCCTACCTTTTATACCAATTTGGGAAAAGAATTTTATAGCAGATTCCACCTTTTTGAGGTAAACCTATAGGGTGCAAGATGCCCGCACTAGAGAGGTTTAAAAATTAATATCTGACTTCATATACTTGAAATTTGCTATATATGAATTTGATAAATCTTTACTATAGCAATCCGCCCATAGGTTGCGGGTAATTAAAAAGTAAATAAAAAAGTTGAAACTCCTAGCTGTTCCCTCACAGGAGTGCGCATTCCCTACGACTAGCGTCACGCTCCGCGAAAGCCGCTGTTCCCTGTTCCCTCTTCCCGAAAAAGCGGTAAGATTTTTGCCAGGAAGAAAATAGGATTGCTATACAAATGAGCTAATTGACTCGAACCTTCCACAAAAATAATTATTCAGCAAACCCTAAATTCTTTGATAAAAAATTGATAAAAAACTCCCCTAAAATTTAGGATAATTTTAGGGGATTAGAATTAACGGCGTTGCTGAATCAAGGTATGAAAATAAAAATTGAACAATCTCAACTATTTGTTATTCATTTGTTATTCAATAGTTTAGCAATTACCAAAAAACACAAATCATACTCACGCATCAGCAACGCCGAATTAACTATAACTACTAACTTTGAGTTACAGGTTCTTTTTCCTTTGCCAAAAACTTCTCTAATTCTGTCAAAGCATCAGCATCAACCTTAGTCTGCATCGGGCAGAATTTTGGTCCGCACATAGAACAGAATTCAGCAGTTTTATAAATATCCGCAGGCAAAGTTTCATCATGATATTCTTTTGCCCGGTCTGGATCTAAAGATAACTCAAACTGACGATTCCAATCAAAATTATAACGAGCAGCAGAAAGTTCATCATCCCTATCTCTAGCTCCCGGACGACGACGAGCAATATCTGCAGCATGGGCAGCAATTTTATAAGCAATTAACCCATTTCTCACATCCTCAGCATCAGGCAAACCTAAATGTTCTTTCGGAGTAACGTAACATAACATTGCTGTACCATACCAACCAGCCATTGCTGCGCCAATAGCAGAAGTAATATGGTCATAACCAGGAGCAATATCTGTGACTAATGGACCCAAAACATAAAAAGGTGCTTCAGAACACTCTTCCATTTGTTTCTTGACATTAAACTCAATTTGGTCCATTGGAACATGACCAGGACCCTCTACCATAACTTGGACATCATGTTCCCAAGCTCGACGAGTTAGCTGGCCCAAAGTTTTCAATTCTGCCAACTGTGCTTCATCAGAAGCATCGTGAACGCATCCAGGGCGCAGAGAATCTCCTAAACTGAAGGAAACATCATATTTTTTGAAGATTTCAATAATGTCGTTAAAGTGGGTATAAAGAGGATTTTGTTTATGATGGTGTAACATCCACTTTGCGAGAATCCCACCCCCACGAGAAACGATACCGGTGATTCGATTTCTGACTAAAGGTAAATTTTCGATTAAAATTCCAGCGTGAATAGTTTGATAATCTACTCCCTGTTGGGCGTGTTTTTCGATGACATGAAGAAAATCATCACCAGTAAGATTTTCAATATTGCCATGAACGCTTTCTACAGCTTGATAAACTGGTACAGTACCGATGGGAACTGGGGAGGCGTTGATAATAGCAGTTCTAATTTCATCCAAATTACCGCCACCTGTAGATAAGTCCATAACAGTATCGGCACCGTATTTGACCGCTAACTTGAGTTTTGCCACTTCTTGGTCAATATCTGAAGAGTTAGGAGAAGCGCCGATATTAGCATTAACCTTACACCGGGAAGCAATACCAATACTCATCGGTTCAAGATTAGTATGGTTGATATTAGCAGGGATAATCATTCTTCCCCTAGCTACTTCCTCCCGAATCAACTCACCAGGGAGATTTTCCCGTCTAGCAACGAAATCCATTTCTTCGGTGATGACACCCTGACGAGCATAGTGCATCTGAGAGACATTTTTGTGCCCATGACGTTTAGCGATCCATTCTGTCCGCATATTCTAATTCCCTTAATAAACAGCTTCCCTCCGCTGGTATTACCCAGACTCAGGTTCTAAGGGTATTTCTCAGCCTCTACACAGGCACCCCTAGCTTAGTTGTCTACTATACCACTTTTTAGGGATTGATCGGCTAGGGGAATTATTAAATAAATATTAATCTGTTTGAGTGAAGGGGGAAAAGGCAACAGAAAAGAAGAAAAAGAATTTATAAAAATGAATATGATAACTGCTATCTTCTACAATTTTAAGCAACAGTGAAATTCTTATACCATTTCTCCATGAAGTTGCGCTTAATATAAAGATGAAAATAGTCAGTTTAATCAGGTCTGAGCAACAATTATTAAGTGCATTGTTACAGAGAAATGGTATTACAAAGGAATTAGCCCTGCCCTGTTAAGGGGATAAAATTCCAAATTTTCCTTTTAGTCAATCCCCTTATTTTAATCAGGGGTAATTATTCATTGTTAATTGTTCATTACTGAACCTAAAACTATAGATCTATGTACTTCTTCAGGTAGGAAAATGCTGTAATAAAACAACAATTTTCTCAAAAAAGCAAAGTATTTTCAAAACATCTTTGCTGTTCATTTATCCTGTTTATCAGGATTATTTTTTATCCCTACCTAAGTCGAAACTAGAGTTTTATACCAAATTCAAAAAAGCTCGGAAGTGGGGGATGATTACAGTAAAATGCGTAGGCACTTCTGATCAGAATATTTACACTTGTTTTATTAATACCCAAAACCTACCACCTAAAACCTATAACTCAAAAATGTAGCAGTATTTTATGAAAATTGTCTTCTACCAAATTGATAAATGTTTGCTACAAATATTATCAATCTTGGGTGTAGGGTGTGGGGGTGTTAGGTGTGGTTAAATCATAGGAAAAACAAATAAAAAAGCTGGTTATAAAAGGGATAAAGTGGAAAAATTTTCTTAATTAGTTAATATTTGAATTTTTCTCAAGCATAACATTCTTTTTTTTAATTGGTATTATTTCAGTCTTTCTTTAGTGATAAAATTTGAACCAAAAGCAGCCATAACCGCTGTACCTGCAACAAGTAATAAATCTCTTTCCAAACCAGCAGTAACTTTTCCAGCCTCTATTGAACCTGGTATGTGAACAATAAAAATTGCACCTGCCATAATAAATATTAAAACTAAACTAGACCAGCGAAACTGAAAATTTATCAACATAAAAATACTAGTAATAACCTCGACAATTCCTGTTATAGGTCCGAGAAAACCAGGTAATCCAAACTCTGAGAATTTTGCCATTGCTGCAGACCAAAAAATTGCTTTTGGTACACCGTGGTATAGAAACACAAGAATTATAACTATCTGCAATGAAATTAAAGAGTAGTTATTGAATGAAGAGGTTGATTTATTCATAAATACACTACAAATAAAATTTTGTTTTGAATGAGTTAACTTAATTTGTTTTCTTTTCGTTAGATATCCTTATTCACTTAACTGAAGAAGTTTAGATAATTAGCTGAGAAAATGATAAGACTTAAATTAAAAAACTGAGAAATCCAAATATATATTGTGCTAATTAAGTAAATCCTACCTGTAGGGGCGAATAACCATTTGCCCCTATTTAGAGACTGTTTATAAAAGGAATATTAAATCCAGGCGTAGGGTGGGGAGGGTGAGGCGACAATAACTATGAATCGTAACTAAAGTCGTTGCGGGTAAGATGCCCACACTACGCCGTAACCCACCGAACATTAAGCCTTATGGCCGTCTTAATCTTTAGTTTACAAACACTTTCTAATCTAGGAAATTCCATAAGTGTTTATATATAAAACAATCTTTTCCCAACCTCTTAGGAACGTTGTATGCACAGTTCCTACATTGCTTATCAGGCTGGAGTTTAACAATCAATATTTATTTTTTCAAAAAAACTGATAAATAAAAAATCTCAATAGACTTAATTTGAAGTTGTAGTTCAGCAATTAACAATTAACAATTAACAATTAATAATTACCCATGATGAAAATAAGGGGATTGACTAAAAGGAAAATTTGGGATTTTATCCCCTTAAAAGGGGAGGATTTTCACCTTAATTGTTGAATTAATAATTTTTAGTATAGCAATCCTAAATCATTTGTTAAAAGTCACCTTACTAATAAAACCTACTGATACTTTTAGCACATCCCGAATCTCATGGTAGGTGTATCTTTGATATACCATTTGTACTGCTAATGCTCGTTTTAGTTCACGGGGGTTAGGATTACTCCCGATCAACTCATCTAGTTCTTCCATCCTTACATTGATACACTTAAGTTTAACCATTTAATTAGAGTATACCATCTCTGGCTTTTCACAATTAAGAGTTGATTGCTATAGTTAACAATCAACTCTTAATTGTGAATTATTAACTATTAATTATTAATTATTTGGTAAAACCGAATCACAACCAAAACTTTCACGATTATGAGGTTCTATAAAACTACTCATCTCAGGACCTAAAGGAATAATTCCACCAGGATTAATGGGAAACAAATTACCATAATAATCTCTCTTCACTGCATCTAAATTACAAGTTTCAGCCACCCCAGGAAGTTGATATAAATCTCGGAGATAAGCTCCTAAATATTGATAGTCTTTAATTCTCCGACGGTTACACTTAAATAAACCATAATAAACCGCATCAAAACGAAAAATTGTTGTAAATAAACGTACATCTGCCAAAGTAACTGTATCACCACAAAGATATCTATTTTTGGAGAGTGTGTTATCAACTGTATCTAAAGTAGTAAATAATTCTTCACAGGCTTTGTTATAAGCCTCCTGAGTTTGGGCAAAACCACAACGATAAACCCCATTATTAACAGTATGATAAATTTTCTCATTCCACTCATCTATTTTGGCTTTTAGCTGTTCCGGATAAAGGTTTAAATCAGGATTTTTCGCAAACTCATTAAATTCATTGTTGAGGATGACAATAATTTCTGCACTCTCATTATTAACAATACTTTTAGTTTGCTCATCCCACAAAACAGGCACAGTAGAACGTCCGTTATAACCAGGTTTAGCTAATTTATATAATTCCGGGACAGTTTGACATCCTTCTTGCTCTTCTTCAAATACCCAAATTCCTCGATCGCCCGCCGGAGAAACAATACTTATAGATATAGCATCTTCTAAACCTTTAAGTGCCCGAACAACTAAAGTTCGATGCGCCCATGGGCAACCAAGTCCAACAAAAAGACGGTAGCGCCCGGTTGCGGGTTGATATGGATTTTCTGCTTGTTTTCCTACTGTTTCTCTAAAAATGCTACTAGGGCGGATATATTCTCCTGATGTATTTCTAGGGGCAAGTTTTGACATCATTACTTGCCACATAGTCGTCCAAACCCATTTACCAAATTTAATTGTTAGAGAGGGTGGAAGTGATTTATTTTTTTTTACCATTTGTTTTTTTTAATAATATTTTTTTGATGTTAAAGTATGATTAATTCTTCACAACAGTGTACAAGATTGTTTAAAAAATTAATCTCCTAAAATTGTTCAAAATAGCCTTCAAAGTAAATAACAAAGTTTATAGGCTGATAATTCAGAAATGCTTTGAGAATCTTTACTTCCCGCTAATTATTACTTACATAGTATATAATTACAGCATTATTGTGTTAATAAAGAGGATAGAAAATGGAACCTATAGAAATTGTAGTAGCGATCGCCGTTCCTTTTTTAACTAAATATGCGGAAAAGACAGGGGAAAGTTTAGGGGAAAAAACTTT
>JAAUYJ010002502.1_pt1 | contig 42128 bp, 50 predicted proteins | sample 7278031 | NCBI WGS metagenome assembly JAAUYJ01 (sample SAMN14350222, study PRJNA611818) | marine sediment metagenome | isolation source: surface marine sediment (1.8m) | place: French Polynesia: Moorea | collected 2018-08 | reverse complement strand
GTTCACGATGCTGCCGCCGCTCGGCAGATCGCTCGCCGTCAGCACACGCTCGAAGCCTGCACCCGTTAGCGTGTTGTTGACCTCGAAGCCGCCCGACGCGGCAGCCAGGGTGCGAGCGACTTCTACATCGTCGTGGAACAGCGCGACATCTGCCTCGGGCGTCATCACGATGAAATCGACAGTCGCCGACAGCGAATCGCGGCCTTGCAGATCGATGCGCTGTAGGTTTTGCCGGTTGTCGATTATCAGCGGCCCGCCGTTATCGACAATGATCGCCGCGTCGGTTGCGCCGCCCGTGTCCTGCATGAAGATGCCGGTATTCGCACTCGGGCCAGCTCGAACGCTGATACCGTTCGTAAACGTGGAAATGATCGGGCTGTTGTTGTGATAGATCGACACGCCGCCGTTACGCTGCATGTTGATCCACAAGTCTTCGAGATTGCCGAAGTCGTCGGTCTGTTGCAGCGCTAAGCGCCCGGTCGTGGAATCGAACAGCACCGCCGCGCCGCCATCGGCAGTCGTGGTCGATGTCAGTTGCAGCCGCGAGTCGCCGCCGCCGTCAGTCTCATCGATGACGATGCGGGCTTGACTACCGTCGAGCGTGACAACGCGGTTCGAGTCGTCAAACGTGAACCCGCCATCGCCGCCAAACGCGCCGCCGTCGTTGTACTGAATGTTAGTGTCGGCACCGCCAGGCGTGCCGCCGCCGCCGCCCGATGGCTGATAGCTGGCACCGCCGAGACCGTCAGCGGTGAGCACTTCACCGGCTGCCGCGCCGCTCGGATCTGTGATATCCCAAACGAGCTTGCGGAACTTCGACCGCTCGCGTCTGATATCCGAGTCAGCCATTTAAGTCTGCCCTCGAATCCGCTCGGCTAGTGTCTCAGTGATTCCGTAGAAGTTGAAAGTAACGTCGTCGGCGTCTGCCGTCTGCACTGCGAGCTGCCCGTTCGGTTTGATGTGCAAGCCCGAGCCAGGGTGCTGCGCTTGAAACACGATGTTGTCTTGCAGCAGTTGTAGCCGCGTTTCCGAAAAGAGAATCGTCGTCTGATCGTAGGTCGAGCTGCCTGCGTCATCGTGATAGATGGCGATGTCAGTCTGACTCGGCCCGGCGATCGGATCGATCACAGCCGTTATCAGCGTGATCTCAGCCCGCAGCTCGCTGGCTTGGAACGCTAGCTCGGGGCTCGTGCTGCTCGGCCTGATCTGAGCAAGCAGCTCGCCCTGTGCGTGGTTCACTACCGACATGATTATCTACCGTATTCCGGGCCACCTGGCTGCGGGATGCCGGTCGCCAGCAAGCCGCCCGTGCCCCTGCCGACTGACATCGGCACGCCAGTATCGAGCAGCCCGCCGAGCTGCCGTTGCGTGAGCGCCTGCTGCAAGCCGCTTTGACCTTCCTGCATGAGCACGTCGGCCTGGCGGTTCGCGAGCTGCGTCGCCCGTTCAGCCGCTCTGCGGCCCGGCATGACGACGTTCGCCAGCCGTCGAGCTGCGCCAGCGACGAGCAGCGAGCCGGTGCTTGCGAAGCCGAAGATGCCAGCCAGGCGACCAGTCGTGTCGGTCGTCTGATCGATAATTCGCTGCGCGGTCTTCGAGTTGCCGACCGCCTCTTTGAACGTGTTGAACATCTTCTGCTCTTGCTCGATGAACGTCATGAACTCATCGAACTTTTGCTTGCCGCCGAACGCGATGCGCAGCGCCTCGCGAGTGCGCGGGTTGTCGAATAGCCCTTTCGTGAGATCCGACGTGTCAGACTTCGAGCCGAGCCGTCGTGCGATCGCGCGCAGCGCGCCGATCTTGAAAAAGTTCAGCTCGCTTTGGCTCATGTCGCGGATGACTTCGGCGGTGAAATCGGCGTCGTCGCGCAAGATCCGCAAGCCCTTGTCCATCGCTTCATTGTTCAGCGTGTCGCCTGCCCACTGCTGCCGAGCCCGACCGAGTGCCGGGTTCTGCTCGTACATGATCTCGCGGAATTCGTTGCGCAGCGGCTTCGTGATCTGTCGAGCGATCGCGGGCGCGTCTTTGAACGTCGCCGTCACTACGTCATCCATGCCCTGCAAGATGTTGTCCAGCTCGCGCGTCGCCATCATGGTGCCTGCGCGCGGTGCGTCGGGCAGCGGGTCTTTACCCTGAAACGCCCGCAGCCGGTTCGCCGTGTCCAGCGCTTGCTTGAACTCGGGGTTGCCCATGATCTCTTGCATGCGATTCGTGACGCGGATCGGGCGAGCGTAGGCTGCGCCATAAAGTCGATCGGCGTTTTCTTCCATCTGCGCGACCAGTCTGCGCCGAGCGACGGCAAAGCTGTCGGTGCCGTCGTCGGTAACGGCTTGGGCCAGGCGCGGGAAAATTCGCTTCCATTGCTCGCGGTTGCGCTCGGTCAGGAAGTTGCGCAAATTGCGCCCGCCTGGCGTCGGCTGCTGCGCGAGTGTTTCGGTCAAGCGCTGCATCGCCGGGCCGAGATCCGCCGCTGTCATGCCGGGCGTTTCCTGTAGCTGGCGCATGGCGTCGTCAATGTCATCGATGTACCCGGCTGCGATATCTTCATCGAGACTGTTCAGGATCAGTTGGTTCGCTTCATTGTTGAGTCGCGCTTCACGTGTGAACGGGCGCGAAATGAGCCCCGCGATGCCGCGAGCGCCCGCCCCTAGATACGGCAGTGTTCCGCCGAGCGCGCCACCGACTGCGGCACCAGTAGCGGCACCGATGCCTGCCTCTTTCAGCTCGCGCATCACTGCGTCACGATCCTCGAATGCGAGCGCCGCAATCGGGTCGCCTTCGCCGTATCCGTAGCCAGCGAGCGCGCCCATACCCGCGCCCGCACCGGCCAGGCGGCGAGCGCCCGCGCCAAGTGTTTGCCCCGCGACGGCTCGGCCTGCGCCGACGCCGCCCGTGGCAAGTCCGCCCGCGAACTCGGCGATGCCGGTTGTCCACGGGTCTTCACGGCGCGCGGTTTCCAGTGCTTCGCGCTGTGACTCAAGGTTCTGCTGATAGGCTTCGCCGACTGACTGTTCCCCGAGCGCCGTGAATTGCCGCTGGTAATCGCGCATGCGATTCCAGAATGTGTCCGGGCCTTCGGTCGGCGTGTAGTCGCCGACTCCAAAGCCTGCCGCCAGCCCGCCGACAAGCGGATCGAGCCCGACACGTGCGGCTGCGCCAAGCTCGTCAGCCAGGCCGAACGTCGCGCCCTGGCCGATACCCTGCAAGGCGGAAGCAGTCGTGCTGCTTTCTTCCTCGTACTGCCGATTCTCGATCATCTGCGCAATGCGCTGAGCCGAGCGATCGTCGCCGACCGACGCGGCATTGCGGAGTGCCTGCACGAGCTGGTCGTATGTCGCCATTACTGCGGCCCTCCCTGCCTCAAGTAGTAATCCACGAGCGCGGAATCTTCCACGTCATCGAGATTCGTGCCCGGTGGCAGCGTCGGCGCGGGAGCACCGCCGCCGCCCGGTGGCGTCGCGCCGCCGAACTGACTGTAGCGGAGCATCGCCGCGTCTTGCGGGTTCAGCGGATTGCCTTGCGCATCGACCGGCGCATACACGCCACCGAACTGCTGAATCGCCTGCTGCGAGAGCACGTCGCGGTTGCGCTGCCAGTCTTCGAGCTGGCCTTCCTGTGATCGGTTGCGGCTTAACCATCCGGCTTCGTGCGCTGACTGTGCATGCTCGATCGCTTGGATCTTCATCATGCCGCGCAAGAATGACGCGATGTATTCCGGGCCTGCGTTGCGACCGGGCCAGCCGTCCATCGCGATCTTGATGTCGGTATCCGACGCCACGCCGGGCGGCAGTCCGCTGACCACGAGCTTATTCTTGACCTGATCGTATTCGGTGCGCAGTGCGGTGTACTGATCCTGCCCGCCGACCAGTCCCTTGATCCATTCGTCGGCGCTGGCGATGACGCCCGAGCGCATACCCTGTAGCCCGCCCGCCTCGAAGCGGTCGGCCAGGTTCGACATGCGACCGAGTGTGATTTCGCGTTCGTTCGCCCGCGTGATGGCGTCGCGCAAGATGCCTTGCTCGGTGCTCGACAGTTCCTCTTTGCGCTTGAGCAGCGAAAAGTTCGGCTGACCGCTGGCGACGAAGCTCTCGTGAAACGCTTGGATCGAATCGGCCTCGAAGTCGTAGGGGTTGATGTTGCCGTACATGCGCAGAAAGGTTTCCATCGGCGTGTTGCGACGGTTGATCTGCTCTTGCAGTTGCACCGCGCCGACGTACTGCTGTCCGACCTTTGTCGGATCGTCAGCGTACTGCGCCAGCAAGCCGTAGATCTGATTCATGCGATCCATGCCCTGCTGACCGCCGAAGCCGCCCGGCATCGGGCCAGGCTGTTGCGCGCCCGGCATGGCGAGCAAGCCCTGCGGCGTCATGCGCGGCTGTCCACCGGCAGCGCCCTGCGGCGTGCCCTGGTTCGCGAGCTGCTGCGCCTGCTGTTGTTCCATTCGGGCGAACTGCTGGTCGAGCATGGCTTCCTGCGGCGTCAGCGGACGCCCGCCACGCATTACAGTCGGCTCTAGTTCGAGTATCCCGTTTGCCATATCACCGTCCCAAGTAAAGCTGCCTCATGATCTGATCGGTGCGGCTCATCGGCACGACTTCCGCGCCGGGTACATTGAGCGACGAACCAGCCAGGCCCGGATTCAGCGACATCTGCAACGCTTGCTCGGTGGCAGTCGGCGCGGGCTGTCCGGGCACCTGGCCCGGCACCGGGGGCTGCTGGCCCATCTGCGCGCCGATCATTTCCGAGAGCTGCTTGCGCAGTTCTTCCATGCGCTTGCGATCTTCGTCGCTCTGGAATTGCTCTTTCGCCGACGCCAGGCCCGCCAGCGCGCCCTGCGCGGCGTTGTCCGGGTTTGCGAGGATGCCCATGCCGACGTTAAACATCGGGCTCGCCAGCAAGCCACGCTGCTGCTCGGGGCTGCTCAGCAGTCCCTTGAGCTGGCTACCGAAGTCGCCGAATGATTGGCCGAAAAAGTTCATGATGTCTTACCCTCCGAGTAGTAGTCCGCCGAGCCCGCCGATTGCAGCACCCCACGGGCCACCGATGGCCGCGCCTGTTGCCGCGCCACCGAGAGCGCCTTGTAGACGGCTGCCGCCGCCACCGCTTTGTGTTGCCGTACCGTAGCCGCCCGGCAGCCCGTACACGAGATTCGCGTAGTTTTGGAGCTGCTGCATCGGGCGATTCTGGTAGAAGTCGAACCGCTGACGCTCGGCGTCGATGAGCCGCTGCCCCTGATCCTCGGTCAATGCGCCGATTCGCATGAGCTGGTCGATGTCGCCGTACTGCATTTCGCGGAATCCCGGTGCCAGCGATCCGGCTCGGAACTGCTGCTGACCGATGTCGCCGTAGAGCCCGCCGAGTGCTTCCATACCGCCGAGACCGAGCTGCCCGAGCTGACCGCCCGCTGACAGCATCCGGTCGAGTCCGCCGCCGTACAGATCGCTCGCGAGCCCAAGTCGGCCCAATTCGGTCTGCTGGCCGCGTCCGTACAGATCTGCGGCGAGTTGTCCGCCGCCGAGTCCTAGCCTACCGGCTTCGCCCATCGCCTGCTGACCGAGCCCACGTTCGCCGAGATACAGATCCGCAGCGGCCTGCTGCCCGGACAAGCCGAGTCCGCCGAGCCCTTGCGCAAGCTGTCCGGCACCGAGCCCGAGCTGACCGCCCGTGCCGTAGATGTCGGCACCGAGCTGCCCGCCACCGAGCCCGAGCTGCCCGAGCTGTCCAGCGGCCTGCACTTGCCTGCCTCGCTCGGCTTCGTAGGCGGGCGCGTAGATGTCGCCAGCCAGGCCGCGAAGCTGCTCGGCGACATCGCCTGCCGCCCGTCCGGTCGTAAGCGCCTGTGCGCCGCTCCCTGTACGCCCCGCTGCGCCGAACTGCGCCGCGATGGCTGGTAGCACGTCTTCCTCGAAACGCTCTGTGACGCCGCCTGCGGCGCTCTCGTAGACCTGATCGAGATAGGGGTTACTACCTAGAAACGCCCCGCCAGCGGTCTGCCCGAGCTGGCCGAGCGCCTGCCCTGGCAGCGCACCCTGCCCGGCTGCCATCGCCGTGCCGAGATCCATCGGGCCTTGCCCGAGCATCTGCTGCGCGTACTGTGAGGCTGCGGGAAGCGCCGCGTCACCCTGTCCGAAGAACTGGCTGGCCTCGCCTAACCCGCCGTACCCGGTGCTGCCCATGAGAGCAGACGTGTATGGCGACGTGACGCCTCCCGCAAACTGTGCAGCGCCCGGCAGCCCTAAATCGCCGCCGACGCCTGTCATCTGTCCTGCTTCGCCGAAACTCGGCCCTGCCTGGCCCGCTGCCGCGAGCAGATCTTGCCCGGCACCGAGCCCGCCCATCGCGCCGAAACCGCCCTGCGCGATCGCCATCGGGTCGATGTTCTGCTGACCCATCTGCTGTTGCAGCATATTGCCGAACGCGGTCTGCGTCGGATCGCCGCCGAGCGCTCGCTGCGTGAGCAGATCCATGCCGAGCTGCGTCTGCGGCGAAAACGGGGCGACCATCTGCCCCGGATAGAAGCTCGGCATGCCCTGGTAATACTGCGTTTGGGCCTGGCCCATGATGTCCCGCAGAAACGGCTGCTGACCGCTCCACGGCTCTGTGCGAGTTGTCTCGCTACCGCCGCCACCGCCCATTACAGTTCTCTCCTAAACGTCGTCAGCATCGGCTTGTACTCCCGGTGCTTTTCGTGAATTTTGTTCCAGCCCTTGCGACCGCTGAACTCGATCGCGACGCACTCATGCGCGCGAGCGAATTCTTCCTGCACGGTGATCCAGTCATCGAGCCATTCGTTCATGTAGTCGCCCGCAAGGAACTGTACCCACAGCACGCTGTGCAGCGGTCGCTGAATGAGCTGCGTGACCACGACGCCCTGAAAGTCGCCGATGACCCATAGCTGCATTGCACCGAGCTGCAAGCCGGTCAGCACTGAGTCGAGCGAATAGCCGGTGTACGGCTTCACGACACGTTGCAGCAGCGGCTCGACCTTCGGCCAAACCTGCACCACTGCATCGCTCGGCACGCCGCCGATCGGCGTGTCTAGCTGCTCGAACAGATCTTCGGCTCGTGCTACCACATCGCTACCTGTTGATTTCCGCCGTAAAACTCAGGCTTGTACTGCGTGAATCGACCGCCGCCGCTAAACGGCGAGCGGTAGTTCAGATATTGCTCGACCTGCTGTGCGGGCTGCACCGAGCGAGGATCTTGACCCATCGCCGACGCCGCGAGATCCGCCTGATTCGATCCCGTTGTCGTCGCCATCTGCTGACCGGGCAGCCGGATGCCGGTCGGCGTGCCGGGCGTGCGCCCGACGATGCCGAACGGCGACGTGCGTCCGCGCAGATCTTGCGCGACCGCGCCCGGCGATCGGTAGCTACCTGGCCCGCCGAGATACGGGAAGCCGCTGAACTGCCCTTGCCCGTACATCGAGCCGCCAAAGTAACCGCCGTAACCCGAGCCGCCGCCGCGACCTGGCTGATTGTAGCGGCCTGGCATGCCGCCGTAGCCCGCGCCGGGCCACGACTGCTGACCGGCATACGGGTTGCCGATGTAGCGGCCACGCGCGCCGAAGCCGGGCTCGTAGCTGAACGGCTGACCGCCAAAGCCGAACCCGAAGTTACCGATGCCACCGCCGACCATATCCTGCGCGAGTGTGTTGTACGGGCCGAGCTGCCCGTAGTTCATGCCCTGCGATTGCAGCGGCATCGACATCTGCGTTTGACCGGGGAACGCGGGGCCACCGACTGTCGGGCCGGTTCCGCCTGCGCCTTCCGGCAAGTTTTCGTAAGCCCGGCGAATTAGCTGACCGAATGCGCCACCGCCCATTGCTCCTGCGCCCATTAGCGTCTACCTCCGTTCAGGCGGCTCTGAATTCGCACGCCGTTGCCATGTCTGAAACCGCCCTCGATGTTGACTCGAAAACGCTGATACCGGGAATTCAGCCGCGCCGTCGCTTCGCCGTTGATGTTGTTCAACGGGCGCGGCGTCGAGAATGCCGGGTTGTCTTGCAGTCGATTGCGCGATGCCGTCTGAATCGTGATCGTGCTGCCGCCGCTGGCTTCGACCAGCGGGCGCACGCTGTTCGTGAACATGCGCGAGTTGTCCGGGCCGCTGATCTCTTTCGTATCGAGCGATGCGTTCAGCGGCATGCCGTCAAACGTCGCCGATCGATTCGACGTGTCGAATGCCTGCAAGTTGAGATCGCCGCCCGCGAACTGATCGCTATCTACCGGGATCGAGTCGATATCGATGCCGCCAGGTAGCGGCGTATCGAGATCGTCAAGCGAGAAACCGGGCGACACGTACTCATCGATGAGCTGCGTATCTACTTCGGCGTAGCTCCACTTGTCAGCGGCCCAATTGTAGATAATCAGCCGATTGTTGAACGTCGCCGACGTGCTCGTGCGGAACGCCCAAATCACGAGCCGATTGCGCCGGTCGATTGCACCGCGCATCGAGTCGAGTGCATCTGTTGCTGCGTTCTGTGCGAACCAGTTCGACACGCGGTTCGCGCTGATCTCTTGCGAGCGCTGACCGTCGAACACGTAGAAACCATCCCATCCGTAGTACCACGTAAGACCGCCCGACCACACGACGCTGTTCGGCGCTGGCGTGCCTTTCTTCCGCTCGACTTCATCGAACTGGAAGATCACGGGCGGGCCGACGTAATCGGCTCGGAAGATCGATTGCTCAAGGAAGATGATCGCGAACTCGCCGGGCACGATGCGCTGCACCCGACCGCCGCGACCGAACAGCTCTTGAAAGTCCGACTGCGTAGCCAGGCTCGGTGTCCACAGCTCGCTGTTGTTGTACGCCGACCACTGCACGAAGTTCGGCCCGACGTTCGAGCCGCCACCGCCGCCGTTCACGTCGGTATCGCCGATCATCACGAAGTCGCGCACCGTGGCAATGCGCTTGCCGCGCGGCGGGTTGCCGGGCAGATCCGCGAACGCTGACGACACGCCGAAATCCCAAAACTGCAAATCGGTTTCGAGACCGGCTGCGATCACGCGGTTGCCGAACTTCGTGAACTCCCAATTCGACACGTTGTAGGGGAACGACGGGCCGCTAACATCGGCCCACGTGGTGCCCGCTTGGAGCTGGTAAAGCCGATCCTTGTCGCCTGCAAAGTTGAACACGACGTTGTTATCGTCCTGCGCCCAAAATGCGCCGAGACAGGCGTCAGTCAGTGCGTTCGTGAACGATTGCAGATCGTTGAGCGATCGGTAGCTCTGTAGCTGCGGCACCACGTTGAGCGCGATGAGCGCGCCAGGGTTCTGATACTCAGGCAGATCCGGCAGCCATTCGCCGAACGGCACGACTTGCGGTTGCGTGCTCACACCACGCCCCTCGGGTTGCCGTAGGCTTGCTTCGGCACCGGCATCGCAAAGCGCTTGCGATTCTCGTGCTTCTGCTGCTTCTCGATGGCTAGATCGTATTTGCCCTGATAGCGATCTTCGAGAATGTCTTCCTGAATGTACTCGCACGCCGCGCGCAGCGTGGCGTACAGATAGATATCGTAGTGATTTTGCAGCAGCCAGTTCGTGTCGGTGTCGTCCACAAGTGCCGGAATGCGGCGGTAGTAGTTGACATCGACATCGAGTGGCGAGCTGCTTGACGCCGGGCTCGCGATGACCATCTTCACGCGATCATCCTGGGTCGTCGGAAAGTTCGGATCGGGCGAGCCTTCGAGTGTGTAGAACGCGCCGACGCGGCCATCGTTCCAGCTCCGCGCCTCGCGGATCGCCTGCGGCGTCTTGTACTCGAATTTGCGCACGTTGTCATCGATGAACGGGTTGCGCACTTCGAGAAAGTCGGCGGGCAGATCCACCGAGCGCCCGGTGAATGTCAGCGTCGTGCTCGCTTCCTGCACAGCCAGGCGGACATCGCGAGCGATGTTCGATTCGGCGATCAGCAAGATCTGCGGGAAGTCCGCGCCGGACACGGCAACGTCGTCACGCGCGAGCCAGTTATCGACCGATGTCTTGAGCTGCGAGAGCGTCGTCATAGTTTCTTCCCGAATGCGCTGCGACCGTTGCCGGTGCGCAGATTGCAGTTGTCGCGGTTGTTGAGCTTGATGACCTCAAACTGCGACCACGACAGCGAGCCGCCCGCGCGAATGTGCTCGCGCCACTCGCGTTTCCACTGGTAGTAGGTGTTGATCGGGATCTTCGCGGCGTGCTGAAAATTGCTCTTGCGTTGATGCAAAGAGCGCAGCCGCGAGCAGTCATCGAGAATAGCGCTCTCGATGCGAGTCGGAGTGTGTTCGATGGCGGTGAAACCGCCGCCGTCGTTGTCGATCTCGACGGAGTGCTGAACTCCGGTCGGTGCTACGTCAAGTAGAAAGCGCTTCCCCACGTTTCGCCGCCTGTAATGCGGCTCGACGTTCTGCCCGGCGATTGCGTGCTTTCGGCGGCGGCGTGTCTTCCGCTGCGGCAATCGGCTCCGGTTCAGTGTCGAGCGGGTCATCGGCGGGCGAGTCCGTGGTTACTGGCGCTTCTGACACTGATTCAGCCATGCGCGCAGCCACCGCTGCACGCGACCTTTCCATTTCGGTTTCTTCGGACGGGTCACGTGGTTTGAACGTCGGGGAGCACACTACTGCTTCCCGGTAGTTCTCGAAATCGAGCGGCCTGGTCGGCGCGTCGAGCGTCATTTCGAGTTTCCCGGTGTTCCACAGCAGTTCGAGCAACGGTTGCCCGTCAGGCAGTAGAAAATCCTCGGGAATATCGACCACTTCGCCCGGTTCCAGCTTGCGTCGGCAAGCGGGATCGCCGCCCATGTGCAACCCTGCGGTCGCGACACGTTCATCGAGTTGTTTGATCTTTACACGTGGCATTTCGTCCTACTCCTGCGGGATTGAGATATCGGGGCGGGCACCACCCGCCCCGACACTGCCTCCGCTTTTGGCGGTTTCGACTACGGCTTACGCCACCATCGGGGTCGTTTCGTCAACGTCCGCGACTACGCCGCTTGCAGCTTCGTTGTGGCTGGCAACACACCAGTCCACGAGCACGTGCCTGCGCTCGGCGTCGCCAATCTTGGCGATGGTTTCAGTCTTGTAGCCGTCGAGATACGCCAGCTCCCAATACTCGGTGTCGAGTATCCAGAAGTCGCGCTCTCTCTGGAAGCGGTTCGGAACCACGTCGAGCACGGTGAAGTCCGACACGTAGACATCGACCGCACCGACAACGGATACGCCGCCCCGGTTGACCGGGCCTTGATCCTGTCGCTGCGTCGCGATACGCGCGTTCGCCGTGAACATGTAGTTCGAGAAACGCTGCTTGACGGTCACACCGCACATCATCATGTTCGGGTTTCCGCCTTCGGTGTAGCACTCGCGCAAGACCTGCAACATGTTGGTCTCGGTGAGCGCCTGAACGGTTCCGTCCGTCGCAGCCGTTGTCGGCTGTCCGAACGTACCACCGGAAAGCGCCGGATCAGCACCACCGGCACCGCGCACGGTGTTGGTTTTGATCCACGCGCCGAGTCCAGCGGTCAGCGATGCCGTCGAGCTGTTGCCCTGTAGCGTCGCCTGGTTCAGCGTTGCGATTGCTTCGACATCGCGGCGCAGTTCCTTGCCCTTTTTGGCGATCTGATACGCCAGCTCGGACTTGCGGCCTGCTTTGTTGACGATATTCGCGCGACGCGAAACCGCGATGTACTTGATGGAAATCTGACAGTACACACCGATCCGTTGTGCGGGGTCGGAGCTGTCAGCGCCAAAGTCGGCACCGTCGATCGCGGCGTTACCCGTATCGACTGCCGCTAACTCATCGATCTGCCACTCGTGAAGCGTCTGATCTGCATTGCCCCGACCAGCATTCGCCTGAAAAGGCACTTCGGTCGGCGAAATGTTGTAGATCACGTCCGTAAGATCTTCACGGACGTTATCGCCTTCGGTAGCAAGATCGAAGCGGTCAAAGTTCGTAGTTGACATGTTGACTACCTCAAATCATTTGCTCGATTACTCGTGCAGCATCTTCGACCTTGCCGGACTTGGCAGCGCGTTGCTTGAGTCGTGCCACGTTGTCACGCTTGATACGAGCGCCGGATTTCGTTCGCTGTTTGCCAGGTTTTTGCAGTTTCGGCACGTCTTTCTTGACGCGCTTCACCGTATCCTGTGCCTTCGCCTTCTCGCCTCTCAGCGACTCGACTTCGCTGCGCAAGGCAACTAATTCGAGTGCGCCGATCACGAGTCGGTGATCGAAGATCTCAGCGATCTCATCGCCGCTGTACCCGAGCGATTCCATCGCACCACGGGCAAGCTGTACGTGTTGCGGGCCGAACTCGGGGATACGCTCGGCGAGTGCCGATTGCTCCCGTTGCTTGGTTTCCGCACGCTGCTGTTGTCGGAAGGCTTCAAAACGCTGCGCTGCGTTTTGTCGGGCTTGCCTGATCGCATTGAGTCGTTGACCTACTTCCTCGCGTCGAGCCGTCCATTCAGCGGGGTCGCTCTCACGAAGTGTGGCAAGTCTCGGATCGTTCAGCTCGGCGGCAAGCAGTTGCTCAGAAAGCTCGAAATTCTGCGCTAGGAACACGTTCTGCTGTTCGTAGGCTTGCATTCGGCCCTGATAGTCTGCTTCCGCCTGGCGTCGCGCTTCGGCCAATTGGCCCGTTTGCCTGCGGTAATCAGCATCTTTCTGGTAGCCAGCTTCCAGCTCCGCAAGTGTGACCGTGACATCTTCATCCGCTGCTTTGAACGTGTGCGTCAGCCCTGCTTTCAGATCATCGAGTGTGATGTCTAGGGCTTCCGCCAGTTGCGACAGGTTTTGAATATCGCCTTCGGTTTCTTGCTCGCCGGTCTCGGCTTCATCGATTGCCGATGTGGTCTGATCCTCGTCGGTGTCACCGGCAAACTGCTCGGTGTCCTCGTCTGAATCATCGCCAGTTTCGACTGCCTGATCGTCATCGATTACATCGGTGAGATCTGTTTCTTCATCGGATGCTTCGGCAGCCTTGAAGCGTCCACGTTCGTCGCGTTCCTGGGGTTCGTTTCGCGGATCTGAATCATGATCGTAGTCGGGATGCCCGCGACTGAGCTGGTCGGGATTCGGGTTGAACTGACCATCGTCATCGAGCAAGCCTTCGATCTTGTTCGCAACCGATCGCAAGTCCGTGCCTTCCTGCCCCTGTGATGGGGTCGGAGATTGACGGGTTACGTCTTCTGCGTTCCGCGACATACGTTATTCCCCTTCGGCGAACTCGCCCGGACGAAAGTCGGCGAGTCGCAGTTTTTGGCCCTGAACCCCGAGAGCGATCGCCCGCTTGAGACTCGTCAGAGTCCGCAGCGTGCGGCAACACTCGCGCTCATACGCATCGGCTTCGGGACTACCGTCGTGCTTGAATTCGGTGATGGCTCGCACCATCGATTCACGAACAGTGTCGAAACCGCGAACGAACGCGGGGTCATCGAGCAGTCGTTGCGCTTCATCGGCCAGGACTTCCGGCGCTTGACGCCGCCCGCCCTTCCGAATGTGCGCGTTTTTGGTATCAGGCTGCGCCACTACTTGTAGCGGTCGCCTGCTACGCGCGTGCGCCGGTTGCCCTTCGAGCTTTTCTGGCCCGTGTCGCCGACCGGCTTGCCGTGATTGCCGCCCTTCGAGTCCATCGGCGCATTGCGTGCGGTGGACTTGGTAGAGCCGCCCATCTGGCTGCTGTAACCTTTTCCTGCTGGCATGATGATATACCTCTGCGTTACAAGTTACTGACAATGCGCTCCAAGTCTACACCCGGAACGCCCCTATCGCCTAGTGTGGCGATCCTGCTGATATCCGCATGCCGACCGTTTCGCCGTCGTCTTTCTCAAGCTCGACGTAAAATTCGCGCGGTCGGGGTGCCATCGTCACTTTCGGTTCAGGCACTTGGACATCGATTTTCGGTTGCTGTTGCTGGCTAAGCGCTTGCAAGATCTGCGTCTGCGTGGCCGCTATCTGAGCGATAGCCGCCCCGAGCTGCGTGATCGCATCGGCGATCGGCTGCATCGACTCGGGCGGCACCTTGAACTCGGGGATCTCGACCTTCGGTGCGACGCGGATCGTCGTGTTGCCGGGCTTAGTCGGTTTCAGGCGTTGTTTCGCTTCCGCCATCGTCTTCATCCTCCGTTTCGATCAGGATTTGCCCGCCCGGTTCGTTCAGCTCGCCGCCTTTCGAGACCACTTCGAGCGCTTCCTTGTAGGTGTCGCTAGCTTCGACAGCAGTTGCCGCAGCGTCGGCCATCGCCTTGTCAGACTGCGACCGCTTGAGCTGTGTATCAGCCCGAATGTTGTCGATCTTCGCTGACAGCTCGCCGTCTTGCAGCTCGTACTGCCGCTCTAGTTCAAGCTCTTTCAGCGCCAGCTCGCGCTCTTTGAGATCCTGATCGCGGCGGTGCGATTCGAGTTTCGCCATTTCGAGCTGCGATTTCGTCTGCGATTCCTGCACCTTGAGCTGCGTTTCGACCTGAAACTCTTGCCCTTTCCGCTGCTGCTCGGCCTGCAATGCTTCGGCCTGCGCTTGCGCCAGGATCGCATTCGGATCGGGCGGCGGCGGCTGCGGCGGCTGAAAGTCGGGATGATCGGGCGACGTGAAGTAGGCCCGAGCGTCACCGAGCCCGGACGCGGCGACGATCTTCTCAAGCGACTTGTAGATCTTCTGCGGGTCTGACATGCCCTGGCCTGCGGCCTCGCGCTGCATGGCAATGAGCTGCGTCAGATAGCCTAGCTGCTGCGTTTTCGTGTGGAAGCCGAGCCCGACGTTGATCGACATGTCGGTGCGCTGCCGCCAGCCCTGCGGATCGACATCGACCCACTCGCCGCGCAGTTTGACCGTCCGCTCGATATCCCAATGCGACCGTAAGAGCTGGTGCGTCTTGAGCATGAGCTGCCGGTAGCCGGTTTCGGCGAAGATCCGCACGAGCATTTCGATGCGCTGGCTGGCACGGTCGATCGCGTTCGAGTACACGTCCTGCCGGATCTCTTGCAAGCTGTTCGGATCGACCTGGCTCTCGGGCGACACGCCGGTTCGCATGACGTTCTGCGTCTTGACGTACTCGATGACCGGCAGCAGCTCGCCTGCGATGCTCTGCGTCGGCTCGGGCACGAACGCATTGCCTGCCGGGCCACGCACCGGGATGAACTCGGCCTGCGTGTTCAAGATCGCTTCCATCGTGCTGCCGTCTTCGGTGAGCGCGTCTTCGCTGAACACTTTGCGGCGCACGTTGATCTTGTAGATGTTATCGAGCAGTTGCCGCGTCAGCACCGAGCTGAGCAGTTGCAGATCCTTCATGATGTCGATGTAGCCCATGCCCGTGTGCTTGTGCTGCATGAGAATCGCCGACATCGCGATCATTGGCTGGTAGTTCGTTTCTTCGTTCTCGAATACGCGATCGCCGATCAGCACGACTCGGCGCATTTCGCCGAGTCCGTCGCCGTCGTAGTCGAACCACGCATAGCACTCGTGAACCCAAAACGTCCGCATGCTCGGATCGTCTTCGTCTTCCGCATCGGGATCTTCGTCTTCGTAGAACAGCCGATTCACGCGCTCGTCGTTCCACTGATAGTCTTCGCCGAGTCCGACCTGATCCAGCTCGTCAGAGTCGTACCCTTCGGCGACGAGCTGCGTGTACGTCTTGCGCACTCGGTGACACACGAAATCGGCGTCATCGAGATTGAGCGTCTGCGTGTCGTTGTCTACGAGACATTCTTCGGGCGGCACGGGCATGAGCCGCAGTTCCATGACCGGCTTCGTTGTCCGTATCTTGAGATCGAACACTTCCTGCGGGACTTCGAGAGGCACCACGTTCTGCGGTGGCGGGGCTGGCGGGCCAGAAGGCTGTTGCATGGGCGGCGGATCGTTCGGATTCGGTTGCCCGCCCGGTGACATCGGCGCGGGATCGCCCATCATGTTGTTCGTCGCGCCCGGCATCACGTTCGGGCCTGGCGGCGGCGCGGGCACCATGACCGTGCGGCTGCGCTGCTCGATAATGGTCACGTCGGGATCGTCGGCAAGCATCTGCACGCCCATTTCGTTGAGCCCGGTGACAGTGCCGACATCGACTTTCGTCGTTTCTTCCATGAACACTTTGATGTAGCCGTTCGGGTACATCAGGCAGTCTTTCATCCAGTGATGCAGCGACAGAAAGCCGCCTTCGCCGTCGTTGTTGGCGCGCATGATGAAATAGTTCGTGATGTCGGTCTCTTGCTGCGCGGCTTTCTCGTCTTCGGGCGCACTCGGATCGAATTCGACAATGCGATCGCCCGACAGGAACACTCGCAAGACGCTAGGCAAAACCCACTCGACGGTTTCGAGCACTTCGCGCGTCACGAACTTGGAATAGCCCTCGCGTTCGTTGCCGTACTCTGCGCCGATGTAGTAGTTGAAATTCTCTTTGCGATCATCCGAGATATCGCCGTCTTCGTCGTTCATCGATTGCCAGATCTTGCGACCTAGAAAGCCGACTACCTGGCTCTCGGACATTTCCTGCATGTTGTTCCGCCCGGACTGGCGGCGGTTCGAGTCACGGCGCGTGTGCCCGCCGCCGGGCTGCAAGGATGACTGCACTCCGCGATTCGCCGAGCCGCCCGTCGTCGCGCCTCGATGGCCGCTTGTCCGAGCGCCTTGCCCTGAATTGTATTGACCGCCTCTCACTGCCATGACTTACACCACGTGATCTAATGTCGGATTGATGACGGTGCCACGGCGAGAGCGTTTCTGTGCGTACTTGCGACCGCCAGCGCCTTCCGCGCCAGCCATTCGGGCTTGCTCTTTCCATCTGAGCCCTTCGCCCTTGTATCCCTGCGCAAATTGCCGAAACGCATCGGCTCCGTTTGACGCCCAATTGTGGGCGGGCGTCTTGCGAGTCGTCTTGTGCAGCTCGTCGTATGTCCACTCGTAACCGGACAACGCGCGCAAGCCAAGCTCGCACCCTTCGCGGTCGAACCAGCACGAGTCGAATACCCGCCGCGTCAATTCGATACCGTCTTGAATGTTTCGGATCTTAGGCACCACACGGATCGGGCGCAAGCCAGCTTCCTGCAAGATCTGCCGCCGTGACTTGTTCTCGAACGCTGAAATGTCAGTCACTTCAACGTCATGCGGCAGATAGTGCGTCCCGTAGTACCACTTGTATTCGTCTTTCAGCTCTAGCAGCAGCTCGACGTAGTAGGTCAGATCTTCGAGCCTGCCTTCGGTGTAGTAGATGAAGTTGTTGCGCTGCTCGACGTGTTGATGAAACCAGATCGCCGTCACGTCGTTGCGACCGAGATCCCAAAACGTATTGACCGGGATGCCGCGCACGATCGGCAATTCGCAGATCCGCTTGCCCTCGCGCGCCTTGCGGAGCTGCTTGCCGTAGATCGCCAGCTCGGTGCTGCGCTCGAACGCTTCGGCAGCCGTGCTCGGGTATTCCTGCTTCATCTTGTCGCGCTGCTCGGCTGCCTTTTTGGCGTACCAGAATTTCTGCTCGGGCCGCAGCTCGATGCCATGCTCTTTGCGTATCTCCATGAAATACAGCATGAGCTTTTCGGGGATCTCGACCTTCTCGTGCAGCACGTAGTCGGGATGCTTGTACCAGGGGAAGAAAAAGAATTTCCAGTCGAGCGGCGTGAAATCGAGCTGCCCGTTGTTGACCGCCGTCGTCATTGCTTCGGCGGTGTTGCACATGTCGTAGAACTCGCCGAACGGGCCTTCGGCGGTGGACTCGATGAACGCGATCTGCCCGGCAGCCAGGGTGTTCAGCGTGCCGGTGATGACTTCCTCGGCTTTGTCCGGGTACTTGGCGCACATCTTGCCAAACTCAGACACGTGAATGTACTGATACGTGCCCGAGCGCATCGATGTGCCGACGCGAATCTGCGAGCCGTTTGAGAATTTGAGAGAGCGTGCCGTGTCGCTGGTCGCGCGAACCTGGCTGCGGAGATCCTGCGGCAAGTTGTCGTAAGCGAACTTGATCTTGTCGCTGAAAAACGCTTCGGCGTCTTCCTTGTTGTGGGCGACGATGCCTGCATTCTGGTTGTCGTTGAACAGACAGCGGTCGAGCATGAAAAGCTGAATGAACGTCGTCATGCCGAGCTGGCGCGCCTTGAGGATGACGTTCAGATACCACATCTGCGTGTACATCACCTTCTGAGCCCAATTCGGCTTGAATAGGATCTTCTGCCCGGACTTGTCTTTGATGTAGTACAGGTTATTGAGCCGCCACCACGGGTTGCTGAGATCCGGCTTGTCGAATGCTCCGCTCACTCGTCTACCTCGATCGGGTCGGGCAGCCCGCTGTCATTGTTCGATGCTTTCTTGAGCAGCGCGGCGAGATCGCCGGTCGCATCGAGTGCGACATCGACCTTATCGCCGTAGATCCTCGGCACCATCTTGCCCGCGTACCACTTGCGCGTGTCGATGCGAACGCGCGATCGCTGGATCGCTTCGTTGTCCGGCACCCAATCGATGTGATTGCCGTCTTTGTCGGTGCGCTCTTTCCAGTCGTTGCTGCCGTCGTCGGCGATCTCGAAGATCTCATCGACGTACAGCTCGGCGGCAACGCGCCTGGCGTAGTAGTACATTTCGCGGAAGTCGGCGAGTCGCGGATCGGCCAGCCAGCGAATGACCGACTTCATCGACGGCATTTTCGGGTCTGACGTGATCGACCGCAGCGACTCTTTCTGCATGATGCGTTCGCAGATCGCTCGTGCGATCGCATCGGTGTACCGACCGTTGTGCGCTCGAAAGCGCGTGCCGCCATCCGGCGCGCGGAACGTCGTCGGAGCTGGTAAGACGTTACTCTGTTTCAGCTTCGTTTTCGTCTGCGCCGTCATCGGCTACCTCTGGTGCTTCCGGTTCTTCGACAGCGGCGGCTTCCTCGCGCAGCTCTGCCGGATCTTTCCGACTGTTGCGCTGGCTGCCGTCGCTCTTTTCCGGCTCGTAAGGGCTACGTCGCTGGTGTTCGCTCATCTTGCTTTCCTCCGTTCCACGTGCTCGATGCTACGCCCTTCGCTTTCTCAAAGCTGCGCAGCGTTCCAAGTCCGAGCATGCCGCCGAGCACGGTTAGCAGCTCGCTGATATCCAGCTCGGGCGCGTCGCTGAGATCGACGCCCGCATAGAACGCGACCGACATGCCGATCGGTCGCAACACAAAGTTGTAGGCGAGCGCGACGCCACACGTCCAGCCGACGAACGGACGCCAGCCAGCGACGAACACGCTCTTGTGTTGCGCTTCGGTCTTATTGACCTCGATCTGCGCCATGACCACGCCGGTCATCGCCGACAGCAGCTCCGACTCGGCTTTAGCTTTCAGCTCGCGCCGCAGATTCGGGTCGGGGATCTTATCGACCAGCGGCCCGAGTATCGGCCCGATGACGCCCTTTAGGATTGAAGCGAGCGCCATTTTTCTTTCGCCTTGTCGAGTAGGTCAGTCGCCCACTGCGGACGCTGAAACACGATCCAGCCAGCCGCAAAGCCCGCTGCGAATGTCAGTGCATACATCATACGATTCGCCTCACTCCGAGCAGATCCGACTCGCGGTAGCGCGAGATCTTGACCTGATCGCCTTGATTGCCTCCAAGCACTTCGATGAACGCCGTGCCGACGCCCTGATCGTCAACGATGCCAGCCAGGAAGCCGACGTGACCGGGCGCTTCGATAATGTTCGGGTCGTGCGGCCCGCCACGGTTAAAAATTACGATGTCGCCTTTCTCGGCGTCTTCGAGTTTGATCGGGTAGCCGACTTGCAGCCAGGAACGGGCGCGCAGCGACTTGGATCTCGGCAGCCGCAGCAGCCAGGCGACGTAGTTCACGAAGCCGCTGCACCACGGCACTTCGTCGTGCTCGGGCCACGAGTTGTCGAGATTGAGAAACGCCATGACCTGCGGATTGTCGGTGTTGCCGCCGATCTCTTTGACGCCGACGAATCGCTGCGCCATGTCGAAAACGCTTGTCGTGACTTCTCTCATATCCACTCTGCCAAAAATGCGCCGATGAAGATCACGGCGAGAATGCCTTTCCAGTGCGTGACGATAAAATCGACCGTTTCGGCGTTCTTTCTCGCCTTGCGAATGTAGTACGGGTCGAGATCATCGAACGGGTCACGCATTCAGTACCTCGGTGCAGTTCTTCGCGTCGAACTCGTCTTCGAGATCGTCAAGCTCACGCTCTAGCTCGCGAATCAGTTGCTCGTCGGGCTCGTCGGCATTTTGACGTTCCCATAGTCGATCTTCGTAGCGCTCGATTTGCAGCTCTAGCCGATGGCACTGGTTCCAGCGCCGATTTTCTTCGACCTGATCGGCCACGGGCTGCAATTCCGCCTCGGTGACGACGAGCGCATCGAGCTGCCCGGTCGCCGTGAGCGTGCTTGTGACGGTTGTCACGACGAACACGAACGCGGCCAGCGTGCTAACCACGGGATTCGCCTTGACGTATTCGAGTGCTTTCATTCGTAGAACTCGTCAATGGCAAGCACGGCGAGAAGTGCGAGCTGTTCATCTTCCGACCTCCGTGGCAACGGCTGCGGCTCGGGCTCGAAAATCACTGCCCCGTGCCCGCCGTCGCCGTCGCGGCGATCGGGCGGTGGCGGTGCGCCCACGTCGCAGACGTAGCCGTGCGTACCGCGTGCTATCGGATCGAGCACAGAGTCGCATACATATCCGATAGTTGCTATCGAGATCGGGTCGAGAGTCATTCATCACGCTCGATTGATCGTCGTCACTGAGCCCGCCTTCACGACGGACTTGCTAATGTCAGGCGCATTCGGATCGGTCACGGCTTCGTCGTAGTCGGTCTGCGGCGTGTTCTCTGTGATCGTCTTGTTCTGCGCCGGGTTCAATCCGTGGTCGTTCCACAGATCCGTGATCTCGTAGTCGAAGCTGTTGCTAAAGTAGCGATCATCGACCTGGCCGCTGGCGGTCGGATCTGCATCGACGTTGAATGCGTACTCGACGCCCTGCACGCCGCCCGTGAATAGGAACTTGTAGAACCCGTTCGAGCCTACGTCCGTCATCGCAGCGCCAGTGACAACGGTCGTGTCCGTCGCCAGCTCGACAATATCGATCTGCGGCGCGTTCGCGAGCCCGTTGACGGGCGTGCCGTTGAGAGTGGTCTGTATGACGATCTGCGACATGGCTAGTTCCCGAAGTCATCCGTCAGCGTGTGCCCGCCTGCACCCGTGCCGAGTGTCTGAATCTTGTCGTTGACGGCGGTCAGCACGGCGCTTTCGATCTGCGCGCCGGTCAGATTGCGGAACTGCGTGCGCGTGATCGTTTGCGGATCGGTGACAACGCCAAAGCCTTCCTCGCCCGCGTCGTTTTTGTCGTCGGGCGTGACGCAATTCGCGGTCGCGCGCCAGATCAGCTCGTCGGGGTTGTCTTTCTGGTATGCGATGGTCAGCGTGATGCTGCGCTTGATGATCTGTGCCATGTCGTTCGCTCCTACGGTGTCGGGAACACGCGCAGCCAGGCGGTGACGACGTTCGGTGCCGACGTGCCTGCCGCTGCCACGGTCTGAAAGTTGATGAAATCGCCATCGACAACGGCGATCGGCGTGCCAAGCGTGACGCTCGCGCCTTGCCCGGCAGCCACGGCGACTTGCCCGTTCGGGCCTTGCGCCGCGCCGTTGAGATAGAGCTGCACGGTGGCGGTGCCGCTGTTAAGTCGCAGCGACATGGCAAAGACTTCGCACGTAAAGCCGGGCGGCACGTGAATCGTGATACCGCCACCGATCGGCGTCGATGCGCCGTTACCGTAAGCCCACTCGAACGCACCCGCCGCGAGTGCGGCGTTTTCTTCGGCCCATACCGGGTAGATGCTTGGCGCGGGCGCTTGCCAGTCGAGTGTGGCTGCGCCGTCTTGATTGACGAGAATATCGCCCGCGTTGCCGGGGCCATCGGGCAGCGTGATCGTGTAGGTGCCCGCGACTGCGGCAGCGGAACGGATGAACGTGGCGTCGCCGCCCTGATCCTGCAAGTCGATGCCGCCGTAGCCGAAATGCACGACGTTATCTTGATCGAATCCGGTATCGAGTGTGTTGATCCGAATGTCTTTGTTGCCGTTGCCGTCGATGAAGACAGCGCTGGTCGGATCGGTGCTGCCGATAATGAACTGCGGGAAGTTCGCATTCGACATCAGGAAGTTGAAGCCCGACGCGCTGTTCAAATTGATGCGATTGGCGAATGGCGTGGTCGGGTCGCCTGTCGCGCCCCATCCGATCAGATAGCCCTCGCCGAACGTGATGTCGCTCGGGAACAGTGCGAGCTGATTGCCATCCCACACGACTTGCCCATCGACGGTGCCGGGGTTCGCCTGGATCGTGACGCCAGCGGCGGGCGTCGATTCCTGAATGTTGTCGGCGTAAATGATGCCTTCGACTTCGAGATCGTTCTGCACGCCGAGATCCGCGCCGTTGAGTGCGGTATCGCAGTCGATGTTGTCGAAGATGTTGTTATTCGTGCGCCAGTAGTTGACCGTCACGATCTCGTCATCGAGCACGGCTGGCCCGGCGATGAGCATCGATCGCGGGCTGTACGTGGCATTACCAGCGCCCGGCACCGCCAGCGCAAAGCGAATATCGTTCGAGCCGTCAGCGAATGCGAACTCGATGTTGCTGGTCAGCGGATTGATTTCGTTGAAAAACAGCACCGAGCCGTCGAGATCCAGCGACAAGGCATTGAACGCCGTGCGCCCGGTCGTGTACGCGCCGATTTTGGCGAGACCGTAGTCGGTGGCGTCGCCGATGATGATGTCGTTCTGCCCGAGCACGCCCGAGCCGAATACCTCGAACGTCTTGAGCCCGGTGATCGTTTCCGGGCTGACGAAATCGACGTAGCGGCCATCGAAGACGGTCGTATTGTTGAGCGTATCCGGCGTGACGACGCGCTGCGGATCTGTACCGGCATCGACTTCGGCCTGCGTTGCCAGCTCGACAAAGCCGGGCACCGTGACGGTCGCCAGGGCGTGCAGCGTGCCATCGGTCTGCGTGCCGTGCTGCGTCGCATTGATGACGCCGACCGTGATGTTGTTCGGGTTGACCGTGATCGACGCATCGCCAGCGACGACATCGACGGTGTAATTGCCGCCTGCGCCGCCGTCAGTCTCAGCCAGGCCCGCGCCAGCGATGAACACGCGCTCGTCGGTGAGCGTCGGGTTCGCCGACAGCACAAGATACTCGGCGTCGGTCGGTGCGCCGCCACCGCCGCCCGTGACGACTGTCCACGTGCCGTTGCGTCGCCCGTAGGTGTTGCCGTCGATCGGTGCGTCGGCGAAGTGAATGGTCGCGTCGGCGATGTGCGTGTCTTGCACGGTGCCGTCGAGAGCGACATCGCGCCCGTCAACAGTGCCGCCGATGACGATCGAGCCGCCCATCGTGATTGAGCCGCCCATCGTCAAACTTATGGCGTTGACGATGCTCTGCGAGCCCATGTCGAGATTCCCCGTCATGGCTCGCGTGCCGTCGATCAGCAGATATTGCGGATGATCGTCGTCGCCGAGCCCGTTCAGGGCACCGTGATCGGTGATTATCTGCTTGTTCGGCTTACCGAATACCGTACTCATAGATTGCCCATGCGATTAGGCCGATGATTCCCCAAAGCGGAATAGACAGCAGGCATCCGTTGATGCAACCGCGAACGAATCGCCTGCTGTCGTCTTCCATCAGTACCGCATGGAGCGCTTGCGACCGCCCGGCCCGCACGGATTGAGCTGCACTTTGCCCTTGCGAGCTGGCCTGCTGAACCCGTCAACGGTGGATTTGTTCATGTTCGGCATGGTCGGATGCCGCTCGGCTTTGGAATTCCGAGTGCCGCCCTTACCGGCAGTGCGGTGGTACGTCATGGAGCTACCCTCCTGATTGTGGCGGCGAGGCACCGCAAGAGTAGCAGAAAACGACGGGTTGAGACTACGCCCGTCGCAGTACCGCCTTCGCGCCCGTATGGGTTAGACGCTTGTCCACACGAGCAACGCCCGCGTCCGGCACCACGACTGCCTTTGATACGGCTCACGCCTGGCGGTGGCATTACCGCCGTTCGATGCACTGATCGCAGTTCGCCGTACACACGTCGATAGCTAGTCGCCATGCTGCGGGCTTGCTGCAAAGCCTTCGGATCTTGGGGATCGTCGGGCCGGTACGTTGTGGCGAGCCACCGCACCATTAAGCCGCTTCTCGTACATCGCCGGGCAGCGAGTTTCCGTTTGACAAGAGTGCCGGATTTGAACCAGCGACCCACAGGTTAATAGCCTGTTGCTCTACCCACTGAGCTAACAATGTCGTGTGACTTACGGACACCCGCTGCCCTGCCGTTGCACTGAGTTGCCCCTGCACAATGCGGCGCGCCCGATGCTTTCCCCTAACGGGTACTCACGATGTTTCGCAGCTTCCGGCTTTGCAGCCGACCGCCGTTGACACTGCCGCTTCGCCCTTACCTATCGGCTCGAACTCGGCGACTACCGTTGTCGATCCCCGCTCGTGGAGTTGCCCCGATGTCGATCCCTGCCGGGAAAGTCCTTTCGTGCCGCACCCCACAGTTAGCCAGGCCGCACTAATCAGCTCGCACCACTTCGCCGGTAGCTCCGACCGCAATCGAAGCACGGGGATTGCGCCCCGTCCGACACAGCTTGCTTACCGTGACCGACTATCGTCGGCGGGCGTCCAATCACCGAACGCCCTTTCGCCACGTCACCGTAGCTTATCCGCCATAAGCAGCGCCCGCTCAGTTTCCCAAGCGGACGCGCGATTGTCCTGATATCAGTCTGCATGTCAAGACCTTTTTGCGCCCCCGGCGAAATTTTTTCGCGATGGGAGTCCCGTGTTTCGCTGAGCGGTGATCGACCGCAAGGGAACCTGCGGCTGTAGCTGCGGCTGCCGTCCTGGCATTTACCCCCCGCACCCCGCTACCTGCCCCCGCCCCGCCGCCCGCCCTCCAAGTATACCAGCCTGCTAGCTTGCTGTCTGTGAACTGCGTCACAGTTTGCGCACGTCAGCATTATGGTAAATGGCACGGCTTTTTCCTGGCTCCGCGCGTGCGTACTGCGGCCAGCGCGACGCATCGCCAGCGGCTCAGCGCGTGCTTGAAAGTGTGAACTGGTTCACATACAATGTATATCAGCCTAGTATACTTATAGGCGTTCACTGACAAACAACGAGGAACCGACAATGACTGACAAGACACTAGACGCGAAGACCAGCGCCATCATGACCGACATCACGACGGCAGTCGTGGAAGCTATCAAGGCGGGCACAGCGCCGTGGCAAAAGCCGTGGGAATCGCGCTATGACGCCACGTGGCCGCAGAACCCGACGACGGGCAAACAGTACAACGGCATGAACGCGCTCTATCTCATGATGCTCAGCGCGACACGCTTCGACGGCTGCCCGTACTGGCTCGGCTTCAAGCAAGCGAAAAAGAAAGGCGGCAACGTGCGCAAGGGCGAGAAGTCTACCGCCATCCTCGCGCCGATCATGCGCAAAGCGACTGACGCGAACGGCGACGAGTACATGTATCCGGCAGGGTTCCGCGTCGTGCGCGTATTCAATGCGCAGCAGTGCGACGGGCTGACGCTGCCCGAGCTTGAGCCGCGCGAGCCGCGCACCCTTGACGCGCACTCGCTCGACGCTTTCGCCGTGGCGACTGGCGCGAACATCTGCCACGCCGAGCGCGACCGCGCATGCTTCATTCCGAGCGTTGACCGCATCGAAATGCCGACTAAAGACCAGTTCACGAGCGAGGGCGGCTATTACGGGACGCTGCTGCACGAGCTGATTCACTGGACTGGTCACAGCTCGCGACTCGATCGGCTCGGCGAAAAGGGTCGCCGTGGCTACGCATTCGAGGAACTGATCGCCGAGCTTGGCGCGTACTACGCCAGCGAGGTCATCGGATGCCCGAACGAAGCCGAGAACCATGCTAGCTATCTGGAATCGTGGCTCAAGGCGCTCGACAACGACGTGCAGTATCTCTGGCAGGCCGCGAGCCAGGCGGAGAAAGCCGCGAAGTATCTGATCGCATGCGCTGAGAAAGGCGGGCACAAGCTCGCCGCGTAGCGCTCAGCGTGGCGCGCGTCAATTGTGACGCGCGTCACGCTAGCAGGCTATCAGCATGCTATACTTATTCGACACAACAGAGAGGAACCGACAATGACTGACAGACACACTTTCGACAACAGCCCGCGCGACTACGCGCTCGAACTGGTAGAGCAGGGACACAGCGCGAAGCATCTGCTGCTGTGCGCGCTCAAGTACATGAGCCATGACGACGTGCGCGGCATGCTCGACGCTAACGAGCTGAGCCCGCGCTTCGACCCGTGGGAATGCGACGAGTGCGGGCGCGTGTACGAAGACGGGCGGCACGAGTGCGACAGCGACGACTGCCCGAGCAACAGCGCGCCCGGCTTCGTAGCTTTCGCGCATTGTCACCTAGCCACGCGCGAAGAACTCAACGCGCTGCCCTGGGTCGGTGGCGGGCGCATCGGCACGATTCGCGGCTTTACCCTTGACCGAGTGCGCGAGATCTTCGGCGAGCCGCAAGAGACCGACATCGACGGCAAGGTGCAATGCGAGTGGACATTCATCACGCCACGCGGCCCGGTAACGGTTTATGACTACTGGTGGAATGCGCCCGACGAGCTGAGCATCGGCCAGCGCGGGGATCGGCGCGCGGCCTACTGGATCGCCCGCGTATTTCGCGACATCGGCGCACGTGCCAGCTCGCGGCGCGAGGTCATCTAAAACTGTGACGCGCGCCCGGATTCCGGGCGCGCGTCGTGCGAGGGTATCAACATGCTATCGAATGCAATCGACTGGTTTCGCCGTACCTGGCCCGAGCTGTGCATTGTCGCGCTCGCGCTGGTCGGCTGGCCGCTTTTCATCATCCGACTATGGGAGCTGTTCACATGAGCAACAACGAACTAGCCGAGCTGATCGGGCGCGCTGACGGGCTCGGACTGATCGAGCCGAAAGCCGAGACCGTGCGCAAGCTCATACAGGCCGCGTACTGGCGCGGCGCGCTCGAATCGACCGAGACCATCAACGCAAAACGAAACGCGGAGCAGCGCCACTAGAGCGCGCCCGGCTTCGGGTTTGTCAGTGAACCTTGCCGCCCTTCGGGGCGGCTTTTTTGTGCCTGCTAGGATCGATCAGCGGCGCATCGGGTAGCGGGGTAGCAGCGCCTATATAACCCCTATACAAATACACCCCATTAACCCTAGAAAGTTTTGAACTCTTATGAGGGTGCTACCTGCTACGATTCCCGAAAAAGCGCCGAGCGGCAACGACTTACGCGGTAGCACGTGGTAGCAGGGTTCCCGCCGTTTGCATGCCTCCAAGTATATCAGTCGGATAGCTTATTGTCTGTGAACGGCGTCACATTTCCAGCGGTCGGCCCGTTTTTCGCGATCTCGGCCCGGATTGCGGCTAGGTCGGTGCTACCTTTCCAGGCGTCGAAATTCCGAATAATCCACGGTCGCTGCGGCTTGCCGTCGATCTTGATACCGGACTTCGGCAGCGCCTCACAGCGTCGCCCGCGTTTCTGCATCACGGCGTTCAGAGCGCGCTGTAGCAGCTCGGCGGTCGGTAGGTCGAGCTGCCACGTGATGCGCGCCTGATGGGCGTATGCGGCCCACTGAGCGGGCGTTACGAGATCACCGGCTGCCGTGTCGAGCATGTAGTCAAAGGCTCGGTCGGTGTCGCTCTGGCCGCTCTCGATCATCCGCTCTTTTGCTGGCGTCATCGGTGGCATGCCGAACGGGTTGTATCGCTCGCGGGCGTCAGCGGCTCGCAGCGTCAGCTCGGCTTGCAGTGATGCGATGTTACGGGGATCTTCGAGCCAGTCGTGTATCGGATGCCCCTCGGGCAGCCGTTCCTCGGTGTTGTCGAGCACCACGATGCGGCGATCGCCCGGCTCGATGGCGAGCGCGTCGGTGTAGTTCGATGAGATCAGCAGCGATGCGAACACGGTCTCGACGGTGTTTCTGCCGTACTTGCGTTTGATGTACATCGGCCCGGCTTGCAGCTCAACGATGGTTTTTAACCGCTCGTAGGCGACATGTCGCGCTGTCCAGCGATGCTGATCTTCCTTTTCTTCGAGTGCTTCGGGCACGTACACGATCAGCGAGTCGGCCAGGAATTCATTGAACGATGCTTGTGATCCGGTGCCGGTGAGATCGGTCAGCTCGATGCGTCGCACGTACATCGAGCCGAACAGCTTCTCAAGGATCTGAAACCACGTGCCGCGCCCGGTGCCGTAGGCGGGCGTCACGGTCACGAGTCCGTGCATGCGCCAGCCAGGGTGCGCCACTTTCAGCGCGTGCCAGTCTAGGAACAGCTCTAGCTCGTCGCGCTTGGGCAGTAGGTGCTTGAGAAAGTCATGCACGATCGCCGTGCTGCCGTTCGGCTTGCCGTGCAGCGGCGGTGCGTAGGTGTTGAACACGTAGCGACCAGGCTTGTCTTCGATCAGGATCTCGTCGCTGTCCGGGCGCAGTGCGGCGTACTTGGCTCGCATCGCGTCGCTCGATTTCAGCCAGCCGTCGATCGCCGGGATGAGCTTTGTCTTGCCGCCCGCTGCCGGTACTTCGATCTGCCAGTGTTGATGCGCGGCTTTGAAGTGCGCCAAAGGATACGCGCGCAGCGGATCGTCAACGTCGCGCACGGTGTTGTCGAATGCGATGTGAACCCACTGCTCTAGCAGCTCGGTCACAAAGTCCGGCGTGAACATGTCGCCGTCCGGCAGCTCGGGCAGCACGTCGGCCAGCTCGGGCGATACGGTTTGATCGTAGTGCGTGCAATCGCGCACGAAGTCATGAATGCACGGCTGCTGTGATCCGCTGGCGATCATGAAATGCACGGCGTCGGAATCGCCGAACTCGCCGCTCTCGCGTTTGATGTTGCCGAACACGCCCTCGGTATCGAGCTGATCGCGCAGCGTGGCCCATAGCACGATTTCGTCATCGACTAGACACTCGAAGTCGTCGGTCAGATCGTACTCAACGCGGCCAGCGTGACCGAACGCCAGGCCCGGCGAATGTTCTTCGAGCCCGGTGTCGGCTAGCAGCTCGGTCAGGTTATCGATGCAGCCCGCCGCTTGCTCGTAGCTCACGCTCGGCAGATCCGCCAACGATACATCTAACGGGCTGTCACCTTCCCACGTGTACTGCATGCCGTCAGGGTGCCGACCGTAGGCGGCGAACTGGCGACCGCTGCCGCACAGCAGCTCGCAACGGTGCCCGCCATAGTTCGGCGTGCGCAGCGATTTGAACGGCGGCTTGCCGTCGAGCCGATACAAGAGCAGCCGCTTCGGTGCGTGGCCGAACCGGCATAGGTCAGTCTCGCCGCAGTGTTGCTCGACTACCGCCTCGCACTGGTCGGCGAGATCCTGATCGAGCACGTCGAGATCGAACGCCGCGAGCTGGTCGCAGCGGATTCCGGTGTTTGGGTACTTGGCGATCCGGGCGTACTTGGCGAGCCAGTCGGCGTCGATCTCGGCCCGAGACCAGCCCTTGATGTAGATCCCCTTCGACTGTAGCGGCAGCGGTGTATAGCCGTTCGCTAGCAGCGTGTTGCGTATGTCGTTTCTGTCTGTGCTATCCTGTTTCACAGGCGCTTTCTCCGTGCGTATGGTTCCTCACTGTCGCGATTGATTGTGCCCCTTGCGAAGCCCCGACCGGCGACGGTCGGGGCTTTTTGTTGCTGGTCTGACAGAGTATCACTGTTCGTAGTACGGCGCTGGCTTGGCGATCGCTTTGATGGCGAACATGAAGCCGGTTTCGATGTGCGTGCGAGCAAGTGCCGTGTGCCGCGCGTTTTCGTCAGTCGTGATGCTTTCGAGAATCGCGAGCAGATCTTCCTCTTTGGTTTTCAAGTGGTTGATCGCCATCTTTTCCGAGTCAGTTAGCTCGCGATAGCCTTTGATGTTGATGCCCATTCGGTGCCTCACTTGGTGTAGTAGGGGCCGGATTCAACGGAGACAGTCAGCGGCAGCCCTTCGGCCCACACGGGCAGCCTTGTCATTTCGTCAGCGATGCGCTGCTCGGTGGCTTTCGTCAGTCGCTCGATCACTTCGGCGACCAGCTCATCGTGCGTGTGCAGCACAACGATGTCATCGAGTCGGGTCAGCGCCAGGCGCAGCATCGATGCCGCTGTCGCCTGCGTGATGTTCTCGGCCAGGACGCCATACCACAGCTCGACGCGGCCCGAGCCGCCGCCGAATCCCTTGACGAACGTCGTGCGCCAGCGAGTCCACGTGCGCCCGGTGTCGGGATCTTCGTATTCGACGGGCTCGTGCTTGAACTGCGGATAGACCAGCCAGCGCCGATCGGGCAGCTCGCAGATCAGGGTGCCGCGCATGAGCGTGGACGCGAACACGTAGCGCACCCGCCCGGCAGCGAACCACACGCCCGGATTGCGATAGGCGCTCATGGCGGCTTCCCACAGCTCGTGCCAGAAGATCTGCGCCCACGGGTTAGCGTTGCGCCAGCGGTACACGATGTCTTTCTTCTGATCCTCGGGCAGCGTTACGCCGTAGCTGCGCGACATGGCGCTGAGAGCGCCCACAGAGCCGCCAAAGCCGAGCGCCAGTTCCGGCACCTTACCGATCGACTGCCGCATGATGTCGGTCACAGCGTCCGGTGAGCAGCCAGCGATGTCCGCTGCGGTGAGTGTGTACACGTCCTGGCCGCTGCGGTAGATGTCGAGCTTCGCTTCGGCCTGCGGCGTGGCAGCCAGCCAGGGCAGCACGCGGCCCTCGATCTGATCGTAGTCGGCCCACACCATCATTTTGCCGGGCGGTGCGATGAACGTCGGGCGGATCAGCCGAGCCAGTAGCCGCGAGATCGGATAGCCGAACTCGTCGCGCAGCTCGTCGGGCGTTGCCCCGCCGATGACCATTTCCATCGCATCGATTGCGCGGTCGGGGTTCCCCTTCTCGACGGGATCTCGAATGATGTTGTGGACTTGGATACCGCGCGAGCTGAATCGGCCCGTCTGCCCGGCTCCGTTGAAGCTGTAGCTGCCATGCACGCGGCCCATGTGCGCCTGATTGCAGATCGCATCGAACTTGCGGACGGCAGCGCTGTTGCCCGCTTCGACCAGCTCAAGGAATCGAATCACGCGATCGGAATGCTCCACGTGGAACAATTCGCCGTGCTCGGGCTGCGAGATCATTTCGAGCACGGCGTCACGGGTTGCCCGGTCGCATGAGTAGCGCGGCTTGCCTTCGACGCGCTCTGGCCGCTTGACCAGCTCTTGCAGTTCTTCATCGGGCCATAGCTGCTCGAACAGCCACTTGCTTTTGCGTAGGTGCGCCGAGAGTGTCAGGCGCGGATCTGCGGTCAGCTCGGCGAGCTGCCCGTTGATGTCATCGAATTCGGCGTGCGCGTACTGTCGAGCGGCGTTAGCGAACCACGTATCGACAGCAACGCCACGGTCATTGATCCGCTCGCTGGCGTGGTACTCGGCCCACTCGTCTTGCGTTAGCGGTCGGCAGACTTGCCACACGTCGCGCATGGCGAGCACGTCTTTCAGACAGTAGGCCCGGAAATGGCCCATGTGATCGGGAGTCTCGAAGCGCTGGCTATCCCATCCCTCGCGCGTGCCGTGCGACAGGATGCGGATCAGGCGCTTGCCCTGCGTGTCTTTCTGGTACGGCGTGCCGAGACAGTCGGCAGCCTTGCCGAGCTGGCCCGGCAGATTGTTCGCTTCGGCCTGCGCCTGCGCGCATAGCCACTGCTCGGGCTGCGTCTTCGGCCAGCCGTATTTCGGCACCATGACAGCGTTCCATATCCAGCGATCGAAGAACGCATTCCAGGCGATCAGGTAGCCGCCGTTAGCGGCATGCTCTAGTAGGTCACTCGGGGCGGGCGAATCGGCGTGAGAGCGTAGCGTGTTGCCCCACGCCCACGACGGCGACCACATGCGGCCAGGCTCGTCATCGAAAGCGTAGCCCCACACGAGCGCGTCGGTGGTTTTGTTGTGCGCGTAGGTATAGCCGCCGACTTTGGTAACGTCGGCGAGCGAGCGGGTTTCAGAGTCAACGAACGCGGCGAGCGGCACAGAAAAAGCGGGGCGGCAAAGCCGCCCCGCACCCGGTCAGCTTTTGCGTCTGCGCCGACGACGATTGCTGCTCGTCGTCTGCGGTTCCGGCTCGGGCTCCGGCTCCGCTTCGGCCTCCGTCTTACGCCTGCGGCGGCGTGGCGGTGCTTCCGCTGCTGCTTCTGGTTCTGGTTCGGGCTCGGCGTCGTCTTCGGGATCTTCGGGCGCGGTGCTCGCATCCTCGATCGAGACCCAATGCTTGACCTCAAGAATCGGGTAGAAGATCTCGCCGTACTTTTTGTGCTGGTAGCTGTCACAGTCCAGCTCGACAACGGGAACGATGTGCTCAGCATCGACCTGCGCCTGCGCGATGATCTGATCGATCAGACCTTTGATCGCGTTACGCAAGCCGGTGGACGTGCCCTTGTAGAGCACTACCTGGCCTTCATCTTCCCCGGTCATGCACTGCATGTGCATCGCTACCTGCTGGTTCCAGTCGTAGCCCATGTCGGGCAGCTCGGCCCGCATCGGTGGCTGCTGATTGAACGGAACCATCCGCTCATCTAGCAGCTCGCCGTCACCCCAACACGCGAACCCGTGCGCGATCGAGTAGGGGTTGATTGCCCACTCGGCGTTTTCCTCGGGTTCGATGTTCTCGGGGCCATAGGCGTAGATACCGGACTTGAGCAGCCGCAGTAGTGGCATGCCGCCCGTCGAGCCCTGCAACGTCTGACCGACGTTAGCGAGACCCTTAACCAGATCGTCGGGATTGGCGGGCAGACCTGCACCGCCGAACTTCACTAGATCACCCATTTCGGTTTCTCCTGTTAGCTGTTGCTGTTACCTGAATCGGGAAGCGCATTCGCTAGCAGCTCCATGCTGCTCGTGACCGCTTCCCGTCTGTCGGAGTCCGGCGCTACGGTCAGACCCGACGAGTGCAAGATTACCAGATCGTCTGCCAGCTTGCTATACACGGCTTCGTTGAGCTTCTGTAGAGCGGTCGGCGTGATGATCTTTTTCGTGAAGATATCGGCGACCTTGACCTTCGCCCGGCGCAGCGCCTTCTCGGCCTCGGCTTCGTCACGCCACTGGCGGCGCGGCATCTTCTGCACGAGCTTGTAACCCGGCACCGCTGCCCCGCCTTCCAGCTCGCGCTGAGCCAGCTTGTACACGTCTGAGATCCACTGCTTGAGCAGTTCGGCCTTCTGCAAGGCATCGGCCAGCTCGACCGCTGTCATGCTCTCTGGCGCTTTCCCAAGCGCCTCGCTGGCGAGCTGGTCGTGTGCCGGGCAGATCGGCTTGGCGGCGCACCACTTGCACCACGGGCCAGCCTTGACGGGCGGCTCGGGCTGGCGCGCCCGATCGACTGCCGCTGCCGTCTGATCGAGCCAGGCTTCGAGCCAGGCTTCGTCGGTTTCCCACGACTCGTAGACTCGATTCGATCCGACGCGCGGCTGCACGATGTGAAAGATGATGCCCTCGATGTCCGCGCAGAATTCATTCAGCTCGGGATCTGCATCGTACATCGCTGCCGCCGTGTAGAACGCGCTGCCGTCGTTCGCTTCGACCGGCACCGGCACGCCGTCGCCGAACTTCCAGTCGAGCGAGTGCAGCCGGTTGCTTGTGTCTTTGGCGAGAATGTCAGCAGTGCCGAACGCGCCCGGCACCACAGCTTCGAGACTGACGCGCTGCTCGATGAACCAGTCATCGATGCCGTACTCGGCGACGATCTCAAACCACGCGGCGAGCGCGGGCCTGAGTTTCGTATCGACAAGCTCTTGCGTCACTTGGAACTCGTCACCGAATCCCATGTCTTGCCCGATCAGCTCTTGCATGAGCGGTTCGGCTGCCTCGATGTTCTCGGGATCTGCCGTGATTAGCAGCTCCATACAAGCGTGCAGCATCGAGCCGCGCTTCGCGAACTCGGACTCTGGCCCTTTCGGCATTTCCGCTTCGAGCGAAAAGCTGCCGGGGCAGTTACGTCGTTGGGCGGCAGTGCTGCCGCCCATGACGTTGCTATGCTCGGACACACCGAGCGGTAAGGGTTGTTGTGATGCCATTGTGTTCCTCACAGTTTAGGCGGCAGCGTAAGCCGCAGCCGGTGAACGTGGTCGGTGATCGTCAGCCGGTCTTGCGACGGCGCATGCGGCGCACGTTGCCGAGTTGCATTTCGAGCGACGATTCCCACACTTTGATTTGATTGATGCGCTTCACCTTGTCTTTCATCGGACGGTCGTGCCAGTAGCGAGTGCGTTGATAGCACGCCATGCACATACCGAGCGATACTGCGTCTTTGCCACACTCGGGCACGATGCACTTTTTTGACATTGTTGGTTCCTCTTTCAGTGTTTTTCGATTAGACCCTCGGCTACGAGCTTTTGGGTCACGTTTTCGACGTAGCCGATCACGAGCTGGCTAAACGCCCATGAGAGCGATTGCCCGTCGATGACGGCTACTCCGAATAGGTGCGGCACCGGGTTGCCACTGTCGCGCAGTGACAAAGGGTGCAATTCGTATATGTCTTTTTCGCGCACGACTTCGGGCTGATCCTGCGACTTTGATTCGAGCGGCTTGATGTAGTCCGGGCGTGACAGCTCGAAGAACTGAGCGTCGGGGTTCACGCCCCGTAGTAACTGCCCATCGGCAGCGCCACCGACAACGATCACATCGATGCCGCTAGCTATCTGTTTCTTCGTCGGTCTCATTGCGTCGTTGATACTCCGCGTCGCTGATGTAAGTGTGATGGGTTTTGCCCTGGCCCTGCGCTTGCAGCAGCTCGATCTTTTTGTCGAGATAGTGCCGGGCCTTTTTGAGATCGGCGACGCGATCATCGCCTTTCTGTCGCAGCACGTACTTGATGACGTTGCCATCGAAAAAGTCGAGTCCGTACATTGCGACGATATCCCACGGCTCGACTTCGTGCCGCATGTAGTGCGAGCCGCCTTCCTGGCGATCGTTAGCGGTTGTCACTGCTGATCCTCGCGAGCTGCGCCTGCACTTCATTGAGTCGGCGAATGATCTTTTCGAGCGGGATCAGATCGCCATCGATGCGGAGCTGCCAGCCGTCTTTCGCTGTCCAGCGTGCGACCTCGAAGCCCTCGCCGTAGATCTCGATGTTCTGCGGCCCTTCCTCGATGCGAAACGATAGCTCGCTCACAGCGGATTGATCCGGGCGTCGTTGTCGGCTTGGTACTCTGCCGACGCTTCGGCGATCAGGATCTCGACCAGCTCGCGGCGGCTGCGTTTGTTCACTTCGCACAGCTCGTCAAGCGCTTCGACGTAGCCGGTGCCCATGCGGAGCACGACGCTCTGCACATAGTCAGGATCGCGAAAGCCTGCCCGTGTTTCGGGAGTCGTCAGATCGTGCGCCTGCGGCTCGGGTTCTTTTCTCTGGCGGCGTGCCATAGTGGGATCTCCGTGGTGGAATGGGGGCCAGAATGTATGCTAGCATGCTATCACCCTAGCGGTAAACCGGAGACAGGAACATGTTCACGCGGAAAGGCAAACAGCAATTAGATCAGGCGATTGACCACGAGCTGCGCGATGCGCGGCAGTTACTACTAGACGATGACAGGGTGCTCAAGCGCAAGGTGCGCCGAGTCGCCGCAGCGGGCGATAGTGATCCCCGAGCGATGGCGCTCTACACCCTGGCAGCGGGCCATCGATTCAATTGGTCGCCGGAAGATTGGGCGGCAGTGTTGAACAAGCTCGACTCGTGCGAGCTGACCGTACAGGAATGGCTCGATGAGTCTGCTCAGAGAGACTAATGTCACCACCTGATTTTGAAACGCACGAGACCGGCACTCACAAGCGGCTGAACCTGCTAGAGCATTACAAGCAACGACTTGACGAGCTAATCGACGCAGCAAATCGGGTGATTGATTCGTGGCACAACGGCAACGTAGACGACGACCTTGATAAGAACATCGCTGACTTATACGTCGCCATTGTCGAACGGAGGATTGAAGCGGCGCGAGAGGGAAATTCCGATGCTAACCCGTAGCGATCTCGACGCCCGGCAGCTCGACTGCATCGGGTTCATTGGCAGCGGCGAAGACTCGCTCATCTGTGCCGACATCGGCACGGGCAAGACAGTCATCGCGCTGACCGCTGCCGATCAGGCACTCATGGAAGGCGAAGTGCGGCGCTGGCTTGTGCTGGCTCCGCTGCTGGTCGCTACCGACACGTGGGCCAAAGAGCCCGCACTATGGGAACACCTACAGCACATCGATGTCGCGATCGCATGCGGCGACGAGAAGCAGCGCATCGCAGCAATCGAGAGCGATGCCGATGTCGTCGTGATGAACTACGAGAATATGCAATGGCTGCTCGATCGCTATCCGCGTCCGCGCAAGGGCCAGGTAGACACGCTGCCGTTCGACGGATTGATCTGCGACGAGATCGACAAGCTCAAGGAAGTATCGAGCAAACGATTCAAAGCGTTTCGCGAGCGAATCAAGATCTTCCGCAAGCGTGTCGGCATGACCGGCACTCTCGTCCCTAACAAGCTCACCGAAGTTTGGGGTCAGACGTACATCATTGACGGCGGGCAGTCGTTCGGTCGCAGCTTCTACAAGTGGCGGCAAGAATACTTCTACCCGACCGACTACAATCAGCGGAAGTGGGCACCCTTCCCGAACACGCGCGAGCAGATCATTGCCGCGCTCAGCGACATCGCGTACCGACTCAAGGCGGAAGGGCTGCCGATCGGCAAGCCGATGCAGCCGCACTGGATGACGTTGCCGACTACCGTCGAGCAGCTTTATCGCAAGCTCGAAACCGACTTTTACCTGCTGCTCGAAGACAAGAAAAAGCGGAAGCGCGAAGTCGATGCAGCCAATGCGGCGGTGCTCGTCGGCAAGTTGCAGCAGATCTGCGCCGGGTTCTCATACGTCGATCGTACCAAAGACGCCGTGTGGCATTCGACCGAGCGCTACGAGTGGCTTGCGGATCTGCGCTCGGATCTCCGTGGCGATCAGTTGCTCGTGTTCTTCCACTTCAACGAAGAACGCGACGAGCTGCTGCGACGCTACCCGGATCTCGCCTACCTGGGCGGCGGTGTCTCGAACAAACGCAAGCTCGCGCACATCGATGCGTGGAACGCTGGCGAGCTAGACATGATGGCGTTGCACCCTGCCAGCGCCGGGCACGGGCTGAACTTGCAGAAGTCCGGCGCTCACAACATCGCGTTTCTTACGCTGCCCTGGTCGGGCGGCATGTATAAGCAAGTGGTCGGTCGCCTCGCTCGCCGTGGCAACGTCGCCGACGAAATCAACGTGCATACTTGCCTCAATCGCGACACGATCGATGAAGGCGTGTTCGGAGCAGTGACAGGGAAGTTGTCGGGTATGGAAGACTTTCTCGATGACCTCGAAATCGCGATCGCAGCTTGAACGGGATCTCGAACGCAAGTGCGTCGAGCTGGCCGACATTGAAGGCTGGCTCAACGTAAAGCTCGACCGGGCAGCACGTGGCTGGCCCGATCGAGCGTTCTTCGGTTACGCCGGGGTTGTGTGGCTGGTCGAGTTTAAGCTGCCGGGGGAGCGTCCGCGTCCGCAGCAGGCGGCTCTGCATCGGCGGCTGCTGGATCGGGGGCACCCGGTATCGGTGGTGCAGTCGGTGGAGCAGTTTGAGCAGTCCCTTCGGCTGTTTGCTGAGCTTCGTCAAACGCCGACAGAGCCGCGTTGAGAGCGTCGCGGAGCTGGAACGCTGTCGTCAGCTCGTACACCTGTTTCTGTTCGCCGATCACTACGTCGATGTAAATGCTCGGTGCGGCGCGGACGCCGCTCTGACCCTGTTGCTTGTTTGCGGCCTGGGCCTGGGCGTGCAATTGCTGTTGTCTATCCACGGATGGCATGCTCCCTAGTTGCATGAGTAAATCAAACGGCATCGCGGGAGTATATCAGGACGCTGCCCGTTGCCACAGCTCCGTGTCTTTGGCGTAGTAATCGCGGATCTCATCGAGCCGATGCACAATCTCGGGTTTCGCCTCAAGCGTTTGATTGATGTGCGGAAATGGGATGCCGCCGAGCGTGTCGAGATCGTCAAGCCGCAGCCAGGTAGGCTCGGCGATGCACTCGAACAGCTCGGACTGCGGCTGCCATGCCCAATCGTGACCGGCTGGCGCGTTGTGATAGACCTCGTTCGCGTAGCCGCCGAGCACACCGTCGATCACTTCCTCGATCGACGGTCGCCCGACGTACCGCTCTCCGTTTGCAGCCTTGCGTACTTCCTCGGGAATCACAAACAGCGACGACGCGAGCCGTGACAGCGGCTCGCGAATGATGCAGATAGCCTCGCGTGGCGGCTCGTGCAACGGCGTGCCCTCGAACATCTGCGCGAAGTAGGCGAGCGACGAGCTGGCGGATCTCGGACACGCGCCGATCGTCAAGCCGAGCCCGGCGAAGTGAAAGAACGTCGGAATCGGATGATCGCCTTTGTACGGGAACTGCGTCATGCGTCACCTTATGGGTTGAACAGAAAGCCGACGACTTGCGCCGTGCCCTGATAGCGCCAGGCACCGAGACCGGGGCCGCTGACGCTGAACGACGACGTGCCGCTGATGTTGTGATAGATGGTACTCGCTGACGAGATCTCCCAAAAGTCCAGATTGATGTTATCGACGCCGATCGTGATGCCGTTAGTCGATGTCTGCGTCGTCAGGATACCGCCAGCGTGCGCCGTGCCGCCGCCTGAAATGCTACCGAACCGCAGCGTGTCGCCGTTGTTCATGTCGATGACGCGACCGTTGTAGGTCTTGATGTTCGCGTTGTTGATCGTCACCGTGACGATGCCGATGTCTTCCGAGCTGAATCCGCCGAGCTGCGCGCGGCCTTCGGTGAGCTGTTCGCCGCCGACGATCAGCACCGGGGCGAGCACGTCGTTGTCTTGAACTCGGAAACCGCCGTTGCCCGGCAGCGCAGTCTCGGCGACTTTGTTGCCTAAGAAAAACAGCTCGACGCCATCGTTCGAGTTGAACTCCATGACTTTGTTCGTGCGAACGCTGTTGCCGTCTGTCTTGTAGAACGCGACTTCATCGATCACTTGATTGTCGGAAACGATTTCGAGACCGTCGCCCGAGTCTTCCTGCTCGATGAACAGCGATGCGTTGTCGCTCGTGCCGATGCCGAACGCTGCGATACGCATGCTCGTCGCCGACGTGTTGCGAAGCTGGAACTGCTGCGATGCTGGCGAATCGTCGTAAGTCAGCGCGGGCTCGCCCTCGATGTCGGTCGAGTTGACCCACACGGCGAGCTGATTGTTCGCCGGGGTGCCCGAGATCTGCGCACCGCCACCGCCGCCGAGATCCGAAGTCGTGAGCACACGTTCGAGTCCTGCGCCCGTGGCCTGGTTGTTAGCAAGCAAGCCGCCCGCCGCTGGCGTCGTGGTCTCGACCACATCGACGCTTGACGAGCCGTGTCGCAGCCGAACTGCGACGCCGAAATCGACCTCGATGCCTGCGCTGTTGAGTCCGCCGATAAACGTGTTCGAGCCGTTCGTGCCCGTGCCGTTGATGTTGATGAACAGCGTCGAGTTGAATCCGAAGCTGCTCGGGCGCGTCTGAATGTTCTGGCGGTTGATCTGCATGATGCCCTGCGTGCCGACCAGATTGCCGCCCACGTTGAGCGCCGTGTTGACGTAGGGCGAGCCCGTCGCGTTGACCGGCAGATTGCTCTGCGGGTTCATCGACTGGATCGACAGCGGATCATCGACGTTCAGGATCGGATCGGCTGCCGTGCCGGTGTCATTCAGCCCGGTGCCTGCGGTCACGCTGTTGACGCCACCGCCGCCGCCGAGATCCGAAACGGTCAACACGCGCTCGAAGCCTGCGCCCGTGAGCGTGTTGTTGACCTCGAAACCGCCGCTACCTGGCGGCAGCGTGCGCGCGACTTCGACGCCTTCATCGTAGAGCTTCACGTCGTCATCGGGATCGAGCAGCATCATCTGCGTCAACGTGCTCGACGTGTTGCGACTCTGGAAGTCGAACACCATGCTGTCGCGGAAGCCGTCGAACACCATGTTCGCGCCGTTGTACTGCTGGCGGAACTGCAAATTGCCGCCTGGCTCGTGGAAGTCGAGAATCGTGCTCGATCCGGTCGTGCCTTCCAGAATCATGCCGCTGACCGTTGTCTCGACGGTCGGGCCGACGCCGGTCACGCCGTTTGAATACCACAGTTGCACGCGGCCAGATTCGCCGACATCTTTGGAACCGATCTCGACGTTACCGCCGAGCCTGTTGATCTCAAGCGTCGCTGTCGTGGTCTGATCGGCTTTCGATTGAATGTCAGCCGGGCCGACTTCGATGTGCGGCGATGCGTCGGGATCGACGGCACCGACGCGCAGTGCAACGTCAGTGTCTACCAGATCCGGCGCGTTGCTGTTCGTCAGCGTGGCCTGGCTGATTGCACCGCCACCGCCTGCGCTCGCGTTCAGCAGTTGGAAATTCGTGCCGTCGTAGTGCAGCAGATAGATGCTGCCTGCTTGCAGCTCGGCACCCGATAGTGCGCTGCCGCCGATCTGAATTGCCTGCGCGCCGAGTCCGTTGACATCGATCGTTGCTGCGCCCGTGTTGTCTGCCGGGATCGAGCAAAGGAAATACATGCCGTCGAAATAGGCGGTGTAGGGGTTGTTCAGCGAGATCGTGTAAGCATCGGCAACGCCGCCCGCTGCGAGCGAGCCGTTGATGTCGCCCCACATGCGGCGCGTCGCGCCCTGCACTTGTCGGCCCGTGTCGTTGACCTCGGAATACTGCATCGTATTCTCAGGCCAGCCATCGGGCGGCGTGGCGTTGTTGTTAGCGTCTACTACGTCCCAATCTTGTACGTTTGCCATGTCGTCACCTATGTACTTGCTATCGGAGTGAATCGAATATAGGAACCTGCACTGCGCGACAGCGGTTGCGCGTCTGCGACGTTCTGCGCGAACTGAAAATCAATTGTCGCGCCCGTGCCGCCAGTGCGGACGGTTCCCGTGATCCGAATTCCGACTCGCTCGCCTGCTGTGATTGTAATCGTTTGCTCGACCTGAAAGTTAGCGTTAGGCACGTCGAGCCGTGAATCTTCATCCGTGCGTGGCGGATCTGACGCCACGCCGAACCATGAATAGACGCCGTAAGCTAGCGTCCCGGCAGCGACTTGGAAGTTCCAGCGTGCGCCGCCGTTGCCGTCTGTGAAAAACCGAATGAACGCATCGAGCGTGTAGGTCTGATTCGCGGCGAGCACAAACCCATTGAGCACGGTGTCGTCGTTCGGCGTGTCGTTGTTCGTTTCCGAGTCAACGCTATTGGCGGCTTGCTCGACGCTCGCGGCGGGCACTTCGCTGAGATACGCCAGCGTGTTCGCGTTGTCGTCGTCGTCGGTGAAAACCAGCCGATTCGGTGCGTCGTCGCGAAGCCATAGCTGTCCCTGCCCGGCGACCGACGAGAATTCGCTGACGCCCTCGGTGAAGCGCAAGATGCCCGACTGCGTGCCGTTGCCGAGCAGATCCAGAATGCCTGCGTTGTTGAACGTGAAATAGCCGTTGCCGCCTGGCTCCATTTCGATGACGCCCGACAGCGATTCGAGTCGCAGCCCGGTCGTGCCGCGCAGCAACGTGTCAGCGTTCGGCGATGCGTTTAGGAACGTGCGCTCGGTGATGCCATCGGTGCCGCGAATCGTGACGCGGCTGGCGTTCGTTAGGTTCTTCCACTCCATTTCGAGCGTCGTACCGGGGAAACCGATGTACGCTCGCTCGTCGTTCTGCGTCGTGATGTCGCCGACCCACTTCACGAAACCTTCGGCGACCGGGATGCCGATCAGCAGCGACTTGTCGCGGCTCTCGCCGAATGCAACGTATGCCGATGCTTCCCACTGCGAGTTAGCGTCATCCCATCGAGCGGCCTGATTGTTGACTGTGCCGTTCACGATGCTGCCGCCGCTCGGCAGATCGCTCGCCGTTAGCACGCGCTCGAAGCCTGCACCCGTTAGCGTGTTGTTGACCTCGAAGCCGCCCGATGCGGCAGCCAGGGTGCGAGCGACTTCCACATCGTCGTGGAACAGCGCGACATCTGCCTCGGGCGTCATGACGATGAAATCGACAGTCGCCGACAGCGAATCGCGGCCTTGCAGATCGATGCGCTGTAGGTTTTGCCGGTTGTCGATTATCAGCGGCCCGCC
>JAAUYJ010032206.1_pt1 | contig 42351 bp, 39 predicted proteins | sample 7278031 | NCBI WGS metagenome assembly JAAUYJ01 (sample SAMN14350222, study PRJNA611818) | marine sediment metagenome | isolation source: surface marine sediment (1.8m) | place: French Polynesia: Moorea | collected 2018-08 | reverse complement strand
GGATTTACCCTTAATTTATATTGGTAGGCTAAAATCATTTTGGTTAGATTTTTAATTGAATCTAATTCATTTGTTTTTTATTATTATAGTGGTTAATCTAAAGGATGGCCACTATATTTTTCTCTATGGATTACCTTCCCTCAATTTATTGGCTGGTCGCCATTCATCCCTAACTTTTAGAAGATTAGGGTATTCTGGCGACATTATGATAAAGCTGTTCATTTGTAAAGGAATATCGGGGTCAATTTCCAACCATACTGTTGCGCCACAGTCTTTCTTATGATCTGGGTCATAAATCAGTCGGCCAACCCCAGGAATTCTCACCTCATTACAAAAGAAAGTATCCCCCCCCATTTTCACAGAAATAACAGGTTTATGGGTCTTATTCTTACGATTAGACTTGAGTTTGTCCTGATTAACATGAATAAAGCTCATGATTTTTTGTTTGTATATACGCCAGCGACCTTTAGGCCCCTTCTTTTTACAGCTTATTTTCGGCATTCCACCTTGAGAGACAGGGATTTTCCAGCGACGACCTTCTTTAAAGGCTCCTTTGATACGACCCTCTATAGCGAGTTTTCGCACACGCTGAACGGATAAGTGAAGTCGACAAGCAGCTTGAGTCGTTCCAATATAGGTTTTTGACATTGTACTATTGCGCTATAGTTAGAATGATTATAGGATAGTTTCCAGACTGATTAGGGATACAGATGATCTCTTTGATACCAGTTTTCATAGCAATCCACTAAAAGATTGAAATAAAAATTCCTTTCAATTGAAAACTAATAGATAAAACCTCATATTTTTTAATATCTAAAATAATTTAGTTTCAGCGATCGCCGCTTTTATAAGCTTCACAATTTGATAGATTATGATAAACAAGGAGAAGTTGCTTCATACATTAAAGATACCATTGAAAAATATCTTGAATCATCAACAGAAGAAGAAATAATAAAGCTTGTTTATTCTCTTAAAGATGGAATTAATATTGAAAATTTTTTTCCTGAATTAAGTTCTATAATTGATACAACAAAAATATCCTTACAAAGGATTATTAAAAGTCATGTTGATTGGGCTATTCCTCTATATAAGACACCTGGTGAGAAGAAAAATTTTGTACTGAATAAAGAGATTTTATCAATAATTATGATATCTGATCAAAATGATATCTCTAACTCAGAAAAGCTAACCCAACTATTGAGAATATTAGCATCGTCCATTATAGATTGGTCTTTAGATGAATATGATATTAAACAAATTGTACAATTTTTTGACATCGTTATCGAGAAGATTGATATTATATATAAACAAAGTTTATAAGATTGTACAGAAATTTTTGAATTAATGTTTATTCTGTTCTTAAAATTACCGAATTATAGTGATTCTCAAGATAACTTATTTAAGCTAATTAGTAAGTTTCCCATTTTTACCGTAAGATTATCGCCATCACTCTCCCTATATAATATCTTTACTAGATTATCTCAGAATAAAATAACTCTCCTAAACTCACTTCTAGAAAATAATGATAGAGAGATATTCTTAAAAGGATCAATCATTTGGAAAGCAGTATTAGACTTAAAATTTATTGATTTCACAAAAAGACTTTTCTCTAAACTTTTGAAAGATATTGTATTTACTCCTGATATAGGAAAAAGACTCCTTCAAGAACAAGAAGAAGATAGTCAATTTCATACTATAGGAATTACCTTTTTAACCTATTCTGATTATCCTATTGAAAATACTCAAGAGCAAAAACAGCTTTTAGACTGGTTAAAAAATGTCGATAGTGAAACTGAAGAAAAAGAATGGGGTAAGTTTATTAAAAACAGTGTTATTAGTGATGAAAAACAATCACATTGGTCTACTTTCTTAGAAAAAATCTTAAGTGACCCCAAACCATTTGGCCATTTAATATTAAATGCTGCAATGGAACGTTATCAAAGTTCAAATAATGCAATGGGAATTACAATTTCTGAAGAAGAAGAAAAAACACTTGACTTAGTTTAATAAATTTTAAAACCAGTCATTATACAATTAAAATTAATCAATTAATATTCAACCCCCACTAACAGGAGGAATGAATACTAATTCATCTCCTTCTTTTAGAATAGTATTACTCTCAACAAATTGAAAATTAACCCCAAAACGAGTAACATTACGCCATTCTTCTAACTTAGGATGTTCTTGAATTAGAATATCTAAAACATCATTAACTGTAGTTTCTAATGAAACTTGTTTAACTAACTCCGAAACACCATAAACTTCTTCATAAACTGCAAATAGTTTAACGGTAATTGTAATAAAAGATTGAGACATAACAAACCAAATTAGATCATCAATAATTATGCTTAAGATAGAACCGAAAAATTAAACCATACTAAATTACTGACTAATTGATTAACTTTTCTATCGAAATTGGATCATATAAAAGAAAATATGTCAAGCTGAGAGTGGAGATAGAGTATAAGAACAAGAGGGGGGACAATGGTTAATCAAGTTGAAAGTCCGCAAGTCCTGAATCGAGAAAATGGGGGACCCCAGACAGTTGCTCCCATATATGAAAAAATTTTAGTAGCGATCGCAGAAGATAGTAGCTCCAAAGAGGTATTTGAAACCGCATTAAAATTAGCCAAAGCACAGAACAGCCAATTGATGATCATAACTGTTATTCAGGAAAATAATCGAGGAGGAATGGAATTACCTCTTTACCCAGAAATGACAGGATATGCTGGCATTTATACCCAGGAAATGGTTGAATTGGAAGAAAAACTAAGACAAGAAACATTAGAAGAATTGCAAAGTTGGCTCAAAAGGCTAAACCAACAGGCTATTAAACAAGGAATCAAAGCTGACTCAGATTGTTTGTATGGGGAACCCGGGCCAAGGATCTGCGCCATGGCCAAACAATGGGGAGCAGAGCTAATTATTGTGGGTCGTCGAGGTCGTCAAGGTCTCTCAGAACTCTTATTAGGTAGCATAAGTAATTATGTCATTCACCATGCCCCCTGTTCTAGTTTAATCGTGCAGCATTAAGCCGTTAGATGAAATTAAGGAAAGCAGGACAAAAAGGCCATTGATAGGTTAAAGTCGAAAAGGAAACATTAACATTGGCTAAGGATAATCCTATATAAGGAGAACTAGATACTATGCTAACCTTGAAAATCGCTGTTTACATCGTTGTTGCTTTATTTATTTCCTTGTTCGTTTTCGGATTTTTATCGAGTGATCCCACCCGTAACCCTGGACGCAAGGACTTTGAATAAGCTCTAATCAGTTTGTGTTAACTTAGGTGAGTAAAACGATAGGGGCGAGGTTTGGCTCGTCCCCATCTAAATACCCTCTAATCACGCTACAGGTAGCCACTTAACCTTTTAGCTTGATACTATCTAAAGATGCTCCCATTCGTTCCATCACCTAATCCGCCAGCGCAAATAGAAACCGTTATCCTTGAGCATCAGGGGAAACAAACTCCTTCATGGATCAACCAAGAAGCCCAGGGGGACTCAGATTTTATCTTAAGTCAACTTCCCTCTGAGATTCCAGTCGTTTCAGAAAATAAACCCACAGAGACAGCACCACCAGGGGTAGTGGAATTCTATTTATCCTCCCCCGAAGAAGTCCCTAAGACAGAAACTTTACCAGGGTTTAACCCCACCGGTCAAGCAGCCGATATCTTAGGTGAGCCGATTACCGTCGGGAAATCTAGCGGTCGGACTTCCCCTAAATGGGTTCCTCTGCAACCATCAGAAACCGTAGCCCAATCATCTCAACCCCGTCGCTTACTGCTAAAACCACGAGGCAAGCAAGAACAGTCCCTCGACTTCGCCCTGGGTCCCGAAGCCTCTGAGCCCTTAGCCCAGAGACAAGTAGAAATATTCCCAGAGACAACACCTCAAGAAGCGGTTGGGGTAGTGGAACTCGTCTCCGATCGCCAGGAATACGACACAGAAAGAGAAGTGGTTTATGCAGAAGGCAAAGTGATTATGCGCTTTGGCAATGGGGTGTTATTAGCCGATCGCCTCTGGATTAATCTTCCCGATCAATTTGCTGTGGCTGAGGGAAACGTTGTTCTCGATCGCGGAGAGCAAACCCTGCGCGGAGAACGATTTGAGTATTACTTTGTGCAAGATACTGGTGTGGTTTTCAATGCCAATGGAGAAATCTATCAACCCACCACAGGCCAAGATTTTTCCCCTACCCTACCCACTTCAGCCGATAGCAGTTTAATCCCCAACCAAACCCTCAACCAACGCTTAGCCTTAGAACAACCCCTACAAAGGATTACCCAAGCCCAGGGTATTAGTTATTCCTTTGGATTCTCCGTGGGGGAAAATGGCGTTCAAGGTTCTGCACCCGGTAACAGTGGTGGACAAATTAATCGCATTCGCTTTGAAGCCGATCGCCTCGAATTTGATGCCGATGGTTGGGAGGCTAGTGACGCTCGTCTCACCAACGATCCCTTCTCCCCTCCAGAATTGGAAGTACGGGCTGAAACCGCCACCTTTCGCAATATTGCCCCCTTAGTAGATGAAGTTAAACTGACCAATTCAAGAGTGGTTCTAGATCAAGCCAACTCTTTTCCCACCCAAGATCGCTTAATTTTTGACCGACGAGATCGTCAACCTGGGGTAATTGGCTTTGGCTATGATGACCGCGATCGGGGAGGTTTCTTCGTGGAACGGGCTTTTAACGTAGTGGATAACAATACTTTTAACTGGAAAGTGACCCCCCAATATTATCTTCAAAAAGGACTTGACCCCGAAGGTTTAACCGTAGATGACGTTAACACTGATTTATTTTTAGAAGATCAAGATGATATTGATGCCGTTAGTCCTCAAACCTTCGGGTTTATCAATGAAGTCAATGCCAACTTAAACGACAGAACCACCCTCTTTAGTCGAAGCTCTTTGACCAGTTTAGAATTTAGTGATTTTGAAGATCGAGTCCGAACCAAAAACTTTGTGCAGTATCGCCTTGGGGATGATGCCAATGCCCATGACTTGAGGTTTGAGTATAATTACCGAGAACGTTTGTTTAACGGTTCTTTGGGGTTTCAAACCGTTCGCAGTAGTGTAGGGGTACTGCTCGTTTCTCCTGACATCCTTTTAGAAGATACAGGGATACAACTCAGCTATCAAGGCTCAATTCAAAGCGTTAACGCTAGTACGGATCGTTTCAGTCTTTTGGGTTTCAATTCAGAAGATCGTCGCGTTAGCTTGATGCGAGTTCAAGGGGCAGCATCCTTAAGACGACCTTTTCTACTGTGGGCTGGGGATGCCTTACCCCCCACTCCCGAAGAAGGATTAAAATATACCCCGACCCCAGTGCGCCCCTTTTTGGTTCTCTCCACCGGACTCACCGGAATTACCAGTCTTTATGGCAACGGAGACTCTCAACCCTCCCTTTCCGGTATTGTTGGTCTATCCGGACAAATTGGCAATTTTTCCCAGCCTTTTCTCGATTATACCGGGTTTAATCTGGTTTTTTCCCAAGCATTACGGGGTGATCCCTCTCCTTTTTTCTTTGATCGGTTTGCTGACCTAAAAACCCTAAGTTGGGGCATTTCTCAACAATTATACGGACCGGTTCGTGTCGGCGTTCAAAGTGCCTACAACATCGATACAGACGAAGAAATCAACACTGACTTGTTTGTTGAATATAGTCGCCGTACCTATAGTATTTTGTTGAGATATAACACAGTTTTGAGGGTGGGTTCCCTTTCCCTGAGAATTAGTGACTTTAACTGGGGAGGTAATCCAGGCCCATTTGATGGTACAGGAATTCGCCCTGTTATTCAGGGTGTGCCTCGTTGATCAAAAATTAACATGATATAATAAGAAGTTCGAGTCAAACACAAAACCCCTGAAAACAAGATGATTAAATTACGACTAAAAAAATACGGGAAAAAGCGAGAAGTCAGCTATAGAATTGTGGCCATCAATAGTGCCAGTCGTCGAGATGGTCGTCCCCTAGAAGAGTTAGGATTTTATAATCCCAGAACCGACGAAACTCGATTAAATGTACCCGCTATTGTTACTCGTTTAAAGCAAGGAGCGCAACCCAGCGATACTGTACGCAGTATTCTCCAAAAAGCGCAAGTATTTGAACAAGTTAATGCTTAATTCTACCCATAAGGACGACACAGTGTATACCACCTCTCCTGATTATTTAAAACTGATTAATTTTTTAGTAGAACCCTTACTAGAAGTTCCAGACTCCCTTAGTGTTGACTGTGAAGAAGTTAAAAGCACGCAAAGGGTTTGGATCAGATTAGCAGTGGATGAAGTGGACAAAGGCAAGGTTTATGGACGAGGAGGACGCAATATTCAAGCCATTCAAACAGTCTTGACCACAGCAGCGAGTAAAGTAGGAAAAACCCTTTATCTCGAAATTTATGAGGGGGTTCAAAGCCGAAACAATTCCTCTTATCGACAACGCTATGAACCCAATCGGAAATTTGTCCGTCGTCGCTCCCGCACTCAGAGCCAAACCATGCCAAAACTCTCCATACGCTCTCGTTGGCAAGAGGAATAAAGTCGATGCTAGGGAGTGGAGGAGAAGGGGTTGATATTCTGATTCTCTCCAACGGACCAGGAGAAATCACTACCTGGGTACGCCCAGTGGTTAAGGCTTTGAGAAAGCAGTTAGGGGATGATACTTCTCAAGTGAGAATTTCTGTGATGTTATCCCCTTGTCCCCATAGTACGGGTCGAGAAGCAGAGATTGCCCGTGGCTATCCCGAAGTGGACCGGGTTCAGTCAAGTGATTATTTTTTTTCCTTTTTATTGTGGGGAAAAACCATAGATAATTGGGATTGGAGACCACAAGGGGTAGTGTTATTTTTGGGGGGGGATCAGTTTTATCCTTTACTCATTGGTAACCGTTTAGGGTATCGTACCGTCGTTTATGCTGAATGGGAAGCAAGATGGTATCGTTGGCTGGATTGTTTTGCAGTGATGAATCAAACGGTCATTGATCCGATTCCTGAATCTTATCGAAATAAGCTGACAGTGGTGGGGGATTTAATGGCAGATGTTGCCCCCACTACGTTGAATTTCTTAGAGATGGCTGCTGAACCGATCATCGGTGTTTTACCAGGCTCCAAACCTGGGAAACTAACTCAAGGAGTGCCATTATGTCTGGCGATCGCCGAACGGATTTATGAAGTGAAGCCCCAAACTCGTTTTATTCTGCCCATTGCCCCTACTTTAGACCTGGATACCTTAGTCCGGTTTGGAGATCCGCACTATAATCCCTTTGTGGCGAAATTTGGTGGGGTGACAGGAAAATTACTGGTTAAAACCAGAGATGGAGAGAAACAGCACTTTTTAGAAACGCCAAAGGGTCTAAAAATTAAACTGATTAACCATTTTCCCGCTCATCGGTATCTTCAGACGTGCTGTCTAGCTTTGACGACAGTAGGAGCTAATACTGCGGAACTGGGGGCCTTGGGGATACCTATGATTGTCCTACTTCCAACACAACAACTAGATGCCATGCGAACTTGGGACGGTATTCCTGGTATTCTAGCGAATCTACCCCTAGTGGGCAGTCAGTTTGCTAAGTTGATCAATAGGAGAGTGGTTAAAGAAGGGCGCTTATTTGCTTGGCCAAATATTTGGGCCAAAGAGGAAATTGTTCCAGAATTGAGAGGTGAATTACAAGGGGATGAGGTAGCAGAATTGGTGTTAGACTGGTTGGATGAGCCTTCAAAATTAGATAGAATCCATCATCGCTTATTACAGGTTAGAGGAAAAGCCGGAGCAGCGGACAAGATTGCTCAACTCATTGGGCAACAGTTCCCTCTAAACTCCCCTTAATTTCGAGACGCTCACCGCCCGTACTCCTAAATTCCCTTTACGATAAAAACTTAATGAAAGTTCTACAAATTGTGCCATCAATTTCTTTAGTTTATGGTGGCCCAAGTCAAATGGTTTTAGGTCTTTCTGCTGCTTTAGCTAAAGCAGGGGTCGATGTAACTATTTTAACCACTAATTCTAATGGGGATACCGGACAAGCTCCTTTAGATGTACCTTTAGGGGTTCCTATTGAACAAGAAGGCTACAAAATTATCTATTTTCCTTGTTCTCCTTTTCGTCGTTATAAGTTTTCTCTGGGGTTGTTGCAATGGTTAAATCAACACGCTAAAGATTATGATATTGCTCATTGTCATGCTTTATTTTCCCCAGTGACAACAGCAGCAGCAACCATTGCTAGGTATCAGAAATTGACGTACATTCTGCGACCCCTAGGAACCCTTGATCCGGCTGATCTTAAGAAAAAACGACGTTTGAAGCAAATTTATGGAAACCTTCTAGAGAGCCCCAACATTGCTGGTGCTGCTGCTCTACATTTTACAACAGAAGAAGAGGCTAATATTTCTGATCGTTATGGAGTTAAAACCAAAGATTTAATTATTCCTTTAGGGGTTAGTTTTCCTGATAGTTTACCCTCAAAGGGAGAAACTCGAAAGAATTTAGGGATTCCTAATGATGTGTCTTTACTTTTATTTATGTCTCGTATTGCTCCCAAAAAAGGCCTAAATTTTTTAATAGAAGCGACAGAAAACTTGCTCAAAAAAGGACTTAAATTTCATTTAGTTTTGGCGGGTTCTAATCCCCAAGATACTGGTTATGAGGAAAAGATACAACAACAAATTAATGATTCTCCTTTAGCTAACTGTACAACCATTACCGGGTTTGTTAGAGGCGATTTAAAGTTAGGTTTACTGCAAGATGCTGATGTCTTTATTTTGCCGTCTTATTACGAAAACTTTGGTATCGCTGTAGCTGAAGCTATGGCTGTTGGTACTTCGGTTGTCATTTCTCAAGGGGTTTATATTTGGCCTGATGTGAAAAGTTATGATGCGGGTTGGGTAACAACGTTAGACGTTGATGTTTTAACGGAAGCCTTAGAAAAAGCCATTCTTTCGCCTCAAATAAGAGAAGAAAAAGGAAAAAATGCCTATCAATTAGTTAAAGATAAGTATAGTTGGTCTGCGATCGCACAACAAGTGATTGATGCTTACCAAAGATTCATCTAAATAGGCTGTTGAAGATTGTAATAAACCAATGTTTCATATTTTTCACTCAATCGGTAAGGTGGGCATTGCCCACCCTATGTTTATCGAAATATTAACTGAGACGAAAAAGGCTCAATTTAGAGGAGCGAGTTTTTTGAGATAATGGAGCAAAGATTGTGGTCAATTGTTCCATTAATCCTGGAGCTAAGCGTTGTCCCCAAACCGCTAAATAACTTTGCCATCCCACTAATATTTCTGGGCTGTTTTTTTGCAGTCCCTTGACTAAACTTTGGGCAACTTTTTTGGGAGAAACCGGTGCCATAAAACGAAACCAATCTAACCCTTGTACCATATCCGTATCTGTCAAAGATGGTAATAAGGCAACTACCCGAATATTATAAGGGGCGAGTTCCCCCCGTAAAGCCTGAGTAAACCCTAAAAGAGCAAATTTTGTGGCAGAATAAGTGGCCATGGTGGGGGCTGCAATTTTGCCCATTAAACTAGAGACATTGACGATAGTACCTTGTTTTCGATTAGCCATGCGTCTTGCCATTAATCGAGTAATCTGGTAGGTTGCCATTAGGTTAACCGATAACTCTGCTTGTACTTCGTTGAAACTGGCTCGCAGAAAAGAGGTTTGATGGGCAACCCCTGCACAGTTGACTAAGATATCCACTGGTCCATGATCCCGCCAAGCCTTGCTGATTCTTTGATTAACGGCTACAGTGTTGGTCAAATCAAGGGTAAAAATCACCGCTTCAACCCCCAAACTTTCAACATCTGCGGCTACTTCCCTTAACTTGTCTGGGTTACGGGCAACTAATAAGAGGCGTTTGATTCCATGATGGGCTAATTCTAAGGCGATCGCACGTCCGATCCCGCGCGAAGCCCCTGTAATTAGAGCAGTTTTTCCTTGTATGTTCATAAAACATCTCCTTACTCTCCCGTCTTGTTTCTTGGAAATAGGATGGTTGCATCCTGAGAACCAAAGTAGATGGGAGCAAAAAATTTAATTTTTGGACAAAAAAATGAACAAATTTCCCACAAAAACGCTTCGCAACCCCATAAATAAGTAAATTTTCCTTATTTATGGTGTCTAAGTACACTGTGCGGACATTTTTAGGTTGGGAACACCATACAAAACCCTTTTCCTTAATCAGAACTGAGAGAAAAGGATTAAAATAGTGGAGTGCAGAAGCGTTATGTGCTTAATTAGGTTGATTGTGGTTGCAAAAATTCTCTAGCTATTCGGCCGATAGTTGTAATGTTAAACATTTGTATTTGTAGAGCATTGATAGTACATCTCCTTAACGAGCGTTGACTAAGCCGAACCCATCTATCACAGTATAGCAAGCAACTCAAGTAATGGCAACAAATCTTTACTTATTGAACCTAGAATAAACCCATAACATAGACTAAGTGAGACTTGTCGGGTTCATAATCATAGCAGTTTTCATGGGGATGCAATGATCTTAACGGCGCGTTGATGATAGCTTTAGTGGGGCGATTTGTAAACACGCCTGTTCAAATTTATTGGCAACTCCAGTAGATTTAGGGCTACTAAAAGCTCTGCTCATAGCGTAGCGACGTGCGTGGGTAGTGTAGATATTAAATTGACTACTCCATAATAATTTTTCGCTGTGTTTTACGCTAGAATAGCTAGAAAAATTTATAAAAATCATAATGACAAACCAGTTAAAATTATTACCTAAAATTGATAATAATCATAGGGACGACGTTTATCTTTCTGTAATTGTTCCTATTTTTAATGAAGTTAAAAATTTACCGATACTCATCGAAAAGATTGCCGAAGTTTTACAAAAAAATCAACTTAACTATGAAATTATTTGTATTGATGATGGCTCTCAAGATGGCTCTGCTGAATTATTAAGGGAATTAGCCAATTATCGAAATGATTTAACTGCCATTATTTTCCGTCGTAACTATGGTCAAACTCCCGCAATGTCTGCTGGTTTTCAATATGCAAAAGGACAAATATTAGTTACTTTAGATGGAGATTTACAAAATGATCCTAGAGATATTCCCTTATTAGTTTCTAAGCTAGAAGAAGGATATGATTTAGTTAGTGGTTGGCGAAAAAATAGACAAGATGCAGCTTTAACCCGTCTCCTTCCTTCTAAAATTGCCAATTGGCTGATTGGAAAAGTCACCGGTGTTAAATTACATGATTATGGATGTTCCTTAAAAGCTTATCGAAAAGAGTTAATATTAGACATGAATCTTTACGGTGAATTACATCGTTTCTTACCGGTATTAGCCTATATTGAAGGGGCAAAAATAACCGAAATTATAGTACGCCATCATGCCCGTATTCATGGCAAAAGTAAATACGGTTTAGGGAGAACATTTCGGGTGGTTATGGATTTATTAACTATCTTTTTCTTAAAACAGTTTCTCACTCGTCCCATGCATATTTTTGGGTTAGGTGGGTTAATTTTACTGATAACTGGTTTATTGATGGGAAGTTATTTAACTGTCCTCAAACTCATTTTAGGTTTGAGTATAGGTAATAGACCTTTATTAATTCTAGCAGTCCTTTTGATTTTAACAGGTATTCAATTATTAATTTCTGGATTGTTAGCAGAATTGATTATGAGAACCTATCATGAATCTCAAAAACGTCCCATTTATCGTGTTCGCCAAATTATTCATTCATCTAATGAGCGTGAGATAAGTTAATATTTATTAATATGAAGGCAGAAAAACTATCAACGTAAAAACAAAGTTTTCCAGAATACATCCTTAAAGGACAAACCTTATAAAAATAGCGTAAATTTTAAGGAAACCTGTAATGGGTTGCTAGGGTGAAAAGTAAGCTTACTCATCACACACTTTCTTGCTATGCTTTCCCCTATTTTAACCGAACCCTTAAAGGTTGAAAGACTAACCATTCCGATAAAGGGTTTGTCATCTTCCTTGAATGGAACAAAAATTGTACAACTGTCCGACTTGCATGACGATGGACTCTGTTTATCATCCCAATTACTAACCCAAGCAATTACTATCAGTAATCAAGAACAACCGGATCTGGTTGTTTTAACAGGAGACTATATCACCCATGAACCAGATACTATCTACAACTTAGCTCCCAAATTAAAATTATTGCAGAGTCGCCTTGGCAGTTACGCAGTCTTAGGCAACCACGATGTTCTCTATAACGACGCTAAACCAATCATCAGCGAAGCTTTAACCCATGTGGGTATAAAAGTTCTCTGGAATGAAATTATTAGCCCTTTGGGGGATGATTTACCTCTTGTGGGGTTAGCCGATTTTTGGTCACGGGAGTTCAATCCGGAACCCGTCATGACTCAACTTTCTGCTAAAAAACCTTGTTTAGTTTTGTCTCATAACCCTGATACAGCAACCATTTTACAAAAGTGGCGTGTTGATTTACAGTTGTCAGGCCATACCCACGGAGGGCAGATCGTGATTCCTGGTTTTGGTCCGGGTTTGATGTTATTGCAAGAACTTCGTGAACGTATCCCCTTTCAGTTAGGACACTGTATTCCTTATTTCAATCATTGTTCTGGTATTCTTAAAAATTGGCAATGGCATCAAGGATGGCATAATATCAGAGGGAATCAACTCTATGTTAATCGGGGTTTGGGAACCTATTTCCCAGGAAGATTTTTTTGTCCCCCAGAATTAACAGTTATCACATTAGCTACAGTTTAAGGATTGAGGGAAATTAGGAAAAGGAAGCAGATATGTCAATCTAGGATGTTTCCTTTTCCTCTTGCCTACTTGCTATTTGTTGAACAAATTTAAAACTCATTCCTAACAAACATCTCAATTTTGCTCAAACAAAGGCGATCGCTGCTTGTTGCCTAACTTTACAAAAGCTTCTGATTCAAAGTTGGATTTTAAGACTACAATGCGGTCAATACAAGAATTAATGACAAGTTTTCTTAGGAATTAAAGAATATGGGTGAGTCAGAAAAAATATCAGTGGGAATTGTTGGTGCTTCGGGATATGGCGGAGTCCAATTAGTCAGGCTGTTACAAGAACATCCCCTCGTTGATATTGTTTATTTAGGGGGTAAGGGTAGTGTTGGACAAGCCTATGCTGAGTTGTATCCCCATTTAGGTCCTATGGTTGACCTAAAGGTAGAACCTATTGATGTTAATGTCATTGCTTCGCGTTGTCAGGCGGTATTTTTAGGGCTTCCGAATGGACTGGCTTGTGATCTGGCTCCTCAATTAATTTCTCAAGGATGTAAAGTCCTAGACTTGTCCGCCGACTATCGTTTTAAGGATTTACAAACCTATAGTAGTTGGTATAACAAAGATCGTGAAGATATCAAAATAGCCAAAACGGCTGTTTATGGTCTGCCTGAATTATACCGAGACGAGATTAAATCCGCTTCTTTGATCGGATGTCCTGGTTGTTATCCCACTGCAAGTTTAATGGCTTTGTCTCCTTTACTCAAACAAGGATTGATCCTACCAGAAACAACTATTATTGATGCCAAGTCTGGAACGTCAGGTGGCGGAAGACAGGGTAAAATAAATCTACTTTTAGCAGAAGCAGAAGGGTCATTTGGGGCTTATGGAGTAGCTAAACATCGTCATACCCCAGAAATAGAACAAGTTTGTTCTGACTTAGCTGGCCATGAGGTTAGGGTACAGTTTACTCCTCATTTAGTCCCTATGGTTCGGGGTATTTTATCCACTGTTTATGCGACTCTCCGAGATCCGGGTTTAGTGAGAGATGATTTATTGACGATCTACAGTGCTTTTTATCGTTCCTCTCCTTTTGTCAAAATTTTGCCCAATGGGATTTATCCGCAAACAAAATGGGCTTGTGGGACTAATTTATGCTATTTAGGTATTGAAACCGATCCCCGTACTGACCGTGTAATAGTTCTCTGTGCTATTGATAATCTGATTAAAGGACAAGCAGGCCAAGCAATACAATGTCTCAACATTATGATGGGATGGGACGAAACCCTAGGCTTGCCTCAATTGTCTTTCTATCCTTAAGACTGAAAGCAGAAGGAATGAAAAATGTAGAATTTAATTCTACATTGGCCTTCATCTCCCCACCTTTTCGGTATTCTATTGCGAGTTTGATATTGGCACCGTAGTGTCTCCACAGCTTAAAGAGGGTTCGGTTGCGGAATTGGCTTCTTTTGCTCTGGCTACTTTAGGATCGGTTGGTCGTCTCCGTCCCGTTTTCGTGGTTTGACAGATAATTGTGATAATTTCCCCTTTCTGGTTTTCATTCTCTTTTGCTTTCTCAGGGGATTTAATTAAAACTCGTCCAACGTAGGCTTTTAATTGGTCAGCAATGGGAGTTTTGGAGGGCAAAACATAAACGTAAGCTCCATCAAAACTGGTACGAACAGCATAATTAAAACTAGAAGGCAAATTTAGGTTTAACTCTTCGGCTATTTCCTGAATAACAACCTTAAATTCGCCATTTTCTTGATAATAGTTACGTTGCGCTTCTGTCATCTTGGTGATGATCTCCAAAGCAGTTGCTTGGGCTTTCTCTGGATCTAACTGTTCTTCTAACTGTTCTTGCGTTGTTTGGGGTTCTACTGCTTCTTGTGCCTGAGTTTTTAGGGAAAATCCTCCTAAACCGGCTGCTAGGAACAAACTGGCCACACCCCCAGTTATCCACACATAGTTGCTTGCTTTCATAAGTTGCACTCCATTGCTGAGAATATTTAAGTTAACTGTTAAAGTTAACTGTATTAAAACGAAAGAAAATAAAAAACTAGATAAGTATCCCGACAAATTTGGCAGAAAATAGTTCCAGTGATAAATATTAGGGGTAGGGAGTGCTATTCAAACAGTAAAAATTAATCCAAGTTTCATAGTATTGTTTCATTATAATGATGAATAAAACCAAACAATGCTCCTTCATGATTGAAAACTTTTCTAGAAAATTTGATCCTTAAATTGGCTAATTTTTTATGCTCTCAAATAATTGTCCATTTTCCCGCTTTAAATATTCTTCTGCTACTCTTCTATTAGAATCTTCAAATGCTTGCATTAATTGTATTTTTTCTTTAGCTGAAATTAGTTGATCTTGAAGTATGAAATTAGGAATAGATGAAACTATCTTTGAACTTTTTTGACTAGGATTTAACAATCTATGTAAATAGATTTTTTGGCACTCTTGAGGTGTTTTCTTAAATAATTCTCTAGCTAATTTATTTAATAAACAGATAACTTGAATTTGTTTAGCATTGGGACTTACATTAACATCTTGAGGAATCTCTAATTCTTCATAAACTGAATTTAATTGAATACATTTTAAAAAGTCATAGTATATTCCCTGGATAAGCTGGGATTTTTCAAATGGTCTAACAATAATATTTTCTGCACCAAAAACATTTTTCCAAGGCTCTAGTAATTTATAATAGTCTCCCCATCCTAACTGTTTTCTTCTATGAATAAAATTTTTAATGTTATCCCATTCAAATGCTGCTTTTACTGCTTGACTATAAATGGAGAGAAAATAAGCATCTTGTCTTCTCAAATAAACAATGATTTTTACATCATAATTTTTTAAATATTGTTTGATTTTTCCAATTTTACTAGCATCATTATAAGTCAAACAGGTTGCTAAGAATTCTGAACTAAGGATAACATTGCGACCAGAGAAAGCAGCAATCTCTTCTAATAAAGAATTCCAATCTCCTGAGCGTTGATTATACTTTTGTCGATAATTTTCATTGTGTTCTTTTAAAAGGTCAAAAACTAAATTATGATGGTCGATAATACCATTATTAATCTTCTTTTCTTGGATTTTTTTTCGACTACCAGACAAAGGGTAAAGAAAGCCTTTTTTATAAAGTTTTTCTCGATTAATTGTTAAAAATTTTTGTAAAGAAGTTGTTGCTGTCTTATGAGTTCCAATATGTATGTATATGGTAGTCATTTGTTTCTATTTTCTTAGTGAGGAAAAAGGATTTTATTAGTTACAGGATTAGATGGAAGATCGATGTATAATCGAATGGATAATATCTAAAGTGTAACAGAATTTTACATAGACTCCTAAAAATATAAAAATCTGTACCTCACAAGTATGAGAATTGCTATATTGTTAGATATTGTTTCTTAAACCACATAAGCCCGCATAGGCAATAGCGATCGCATCTACACTATCATCGATGGGTAACTGTTCTAAATTAAACAATGTGGTGATCATTTGGGCGACTTCTTTTTTGTTAGCTTTGCCATCGCCCAGATGACATTTCCAACTGGCTTGATGGAGAAAAATGGGCTCAATTTGACTATGTTGATAACAAACTAAATTGATGACTCCTAACGCTTGCATAACGCCTCCTGCCGCTTTAATGGTGCGGTTAAAAAAGGGCATTTCTATGGCAATCCCTTGGGGGTTAAATTCTGTTAGTAATTCCTTTAAGTCTTGTTTGATTTCTAAGAGTCTTTGGGGAGTCGATAATTGTTTATTGGTTTCAATTGTTCCATAATCAATAATCAAGGGAAGTTTTGTCCCATCGTTTTGTAATACTGCCCAGCCAATTATGGCGATTCCTGGATCAATTCCTAACCAAGTTTCTTGAGACATTTTTTATCAATTTAAACTTTAATAGATAAGATACTAAGTACAAAATGTAGAAGCAGTATTTGAGTTAGAAAAAGTGTAACAAAACCATTTCCTCTATCACAGTTCAGAAGTCTAGATTACTATTTAGATATTATTAGGCATATTTTTCATAAATTCTAGCCCCGTAAAAATAGCAGAAATTGTACCAGCGACACAAATTTCTCCTGTTATAATTTTACCCATAATCTCTTTAATGGGAATCAAGACAACTTCAATCTCTTCAGTTATATCTAAGTTAATTGTGCCTGTATTTTTAACATCTAATCCTAAGAAAATATGAATTTTGTTATCATCTTTAACTGGATTATCGTAGATAGTTTTCATAAAGATTAATTGTTGAGCAATATAGCCAGTTTCTTCTTCTAATTCTCGTTTTGCTGCCGTTACACTATCTTCTTTTTTCGGATCAAAGGCTCCTGCCGGAAGTTCTAATAAAATTTCTTGAACCCCATGACGATATTGACGAACAAAAACAATTTCTTGATTCGGTGTAACCGGCAATATTAAAGCAATTTCAGGACGGAGGTTAACAAAATAGTCATCAATAATGATGCCGTTGGGAAGCTTGACTTGATCTTGTCGAACGCAACACCATTGATTATTAATCACCAACTTAGATTGTAGAATTTGCCATTTTTGAATTGTCATATTCTTTTTCTTTTTCTCGGTTATTTTTTAAAAAAGGGAAAACTCTGGATTGCCAAGCTATGCTTTAGAATAAGAGGCTAAGGAGTATAATTTGCGTCTCGTCTCAAAGACAGAAGATGTAAAACTTATTCTTAGGAGAGGGGAGAGCAGTAAACCTCAAGCCCTGCACAATCACTCAAATGGATTAGTATATTTATTTTAATTTTCCACTCATGTCTAAAAAATTTCCGAATTGGGTATTAGCTTTATTTTTAATTTCGACAACAACTTTAACCACTCAATATTTTCCTATAGCAATGATGGGTTTAACTGTTTTCAGTTTAGCTTATTTAACTAAAGGAATCAGAAAAAATAAAGATAACAGGAGGGTGAATGAAGAATGAAGAAACATTGAACTATAAGAAAATTTGCAGACACCTGACTTAAATCACAATTCTCAAGCCCTCACTCTCTCCGTAAGAAAATCATAACTCCGAACTCAAGTTGGGGAGAGTCATGGAGATTTTTTGTAAAGAAATGTAAAAGGCGTTAAGATTGGAGTTATAGATAAAAATCAAAATTTTAGTATGATGTCCCCTAATAAGCCCACCGAGCAAGAACTACTCGAAACCATTCTCGAACCTTTATTAGAAGATTTTCAATACTGGTTTTCTCGCGCCCGTCATTTATTAGAATCAGAACGGATAACTTTTTTATCCGTTGAAGAACAAAGCGATCTCTTAGAGCGGGTAAAACAAAATGAACAAGAAGTGCGAACCGCTAAAATCATCTTTCAAGCGATGGGAAAACAAGCGGGGATCGATACTAGAGCATTAGTGCCTTGGCATAAGTTAGTGGCTGAATGTTGGCAAGTGTCCATGAAATGGCGATCACATAAACAAGAAAATACCCCTACAGCCTAATTAACTAGGGGTTGTTAATTGATGCAACAATCCCTCTTCTAATCAACAATTATTGGTAAGCTAGTTAGAGATAATCTTAAGAAAAGCTTACGTTGCTCAAAATATTTTTTTTACAACACCTGGGAAAACCGGATGTTTTATCGGAGGACTTCAAAATGTTACATTTAATTTACATCGTTGCTTTTACCATTATTGCCTTTCTGGCGGTTAGTAATCTCATTCGCAGTTTAATTACGGTAAGTATGGACTCTCAACGTCGTTATCCTGAGAGAGGTAATAGTGGACAGTCTGCCAAAGGGAAAAAATGGAAAAATAGTCAAAAAACCATCCATCCTGAATTACTAGATGATCGAGGCAAACCCATTAATGAACCCTTGTTGGTCATGCGTTCTGTAAGCGTTGAAGATGCTAGACAACAACTCGATGCCATCTACAATGCTTCTCCTAGTCCTAAACAGGAGACAGAGGAGGAATAAGTTACACCCTGGGCCCCATCCCTCGATTTTCCTTGCTCAATCGGGGATTACTCGCCGGGATTGGCCGAATAATTATGATGACCGAAAACAATGGTTTCAATCCCCCTCTTTCAAGGGGATGAAAAGAAAAATCTTCCTTGTTTCAACCCTCCAACTTAAGGTGGAGATGATTTGCTCATTATAAATTATAATTGACTATTTTTCCAAGGCTAATTGGATCAATTGATCGACTAAAGTTTCAAAATCTATCCCTGTAGCTGTCCAGAGTTGAGGATACATACTAAACTGAGTAAAACCAGGCAAAGTGTTAATTTCATTAAGATAAATATCTTGGCTTTCTTCCACATAGAAAAAGTCTACCCTAGCTAAGCCAGCAGCATCAACGGTTTTAAAGGCTTTAATGGCTAGTTCTTGAATTTTCGTAATAATGTTTTGGGGGAGATTTGCAGGGATGTGAATTTGTGAACGGCCTTCGCTATATTTAGTCTCGTAATCATAGAAATCACTGTCAAAGGTTACCTCTCCTAACACAGATGCTTGAGGATTATCATTCCCTAAAACAGCACATTCCAACTCTCTCGCGTTGACTCCTGCTTCGATAACAATGCGTCTATCATAACTGGCTGCACTATCTAAAGCAATTTCTAGTTCAGAATGGGATCTAACTTTAGCAATGCCCACCGATGAACCTAAGTTAGCTGGTTTGACAAAGCAAGGATACCCTAATTCTGCTTCAATGTCGTCACAGAGTTTAGGGAAAATACAAGGGTTTGACCAAACTTGCGATCGCTCAACGGCTACATACTTCACTTGGGGGAGCCCCGCTTCAGCAAAGGCCATTTTCATAGCGATTTTATCCATACCCACAGCCGATCCTAACACCCCACTACCCACAAAGGGAACCTGCATTAAGGTCAATAAACCTTGAATCGTTCCATCTTCTCCATTGGGACCATGCAGTACAGGAAACCAGACATCGATATCTTGCACTTGGGGCGGAAACTGCCATAATTGCGATCGCTTAACATCTTCTGTGGAGAGAGGGGTTCTTGTTTCTAAAACCTGTTGCGCAGTTTCTCCAGCTATCCAGACACCATTTTTGTCAATATAGACGGGTAAAATATCGTATTTATGCTCATTGTTTCCTATCTGCAATCCTTGGGCAATAGCTTTGGCGGAGTTAATGGAAACGTCGTGTTCTCCAGATCGGCCCCCAAACAATAATCCTACCCTTATTTTAGCCATTGTCACTACTCCCGTGCTTTTCTCGTTAATTATGGTTATAATTGACCCTTGTTATGAGCTTGACGTTCCCTTAATTTAATTTACTTTAATAATAACCCTTAAAGTTTCTCTTATGTTATCTCCTAAAATTGCCCCGTTTGGTTCTTGGAAATCTCCTATTACTTCTGATTTAATTGTTGCCCAAAGTATTAAATTGGGTGGCGTTGTTTTTGATAAGGATGATATTTATTGGTTAGAAGGAAGACCACAAGAAGGAGGACGAAATGTATTAATTAAACGTACTTCAGATGAGGAAATTAGCGAAATTACGCCTTCTTCTGTTAATATTCGGAGTCGAGTACATGAGTATGGAGGCGGTTCTTTTTTGGTCGTTGATGGAGTTGTCTATTTTGTTAATTATCAAGATCAAAGGATTTATCAACAATTACCCAATCAAGATCCTGAGCCTTTAACACCTGAAAATAAATATCGTTATGCGGATTTTATTTTAGATAAGGAAAAAAATCGCTTAATTAGTATTTGTGAAGATCATACTCAACCTGATCAAGAATGTCAAAACAGGATAATTTCTATTGATGTTAATACAGGAGAGATTAAAACTCTTGTTTCAGGGGATGATTTTTACTCTTCTCCTCGTTTAAGCCCTGACGGAAAACAACTAGCATGGATTAGCTGGAATCATCCTCATATGCCTTGGGAAGCGACAAAATTATGGTTAGGTAATATTCAGGAAGATGGGACTTTAGAAGGTATAGAATGGATTGCAGGGGACCAAGATGAAGCTGTTAGTGAGCCAAAATGGTCACCAGATGGTCAATTATATTATGTTAGTGATCAATCAGGATGGTCTAATCTTTATTGTTATAAATCCAAGGTAAATAATATACCAATTTTTCCCTTAACGGCTGAGTTTTCTTATCCTCATTGGGTGTTTGGATTATCCACTTATACCTTTGTTTCAGAGCAGCAAATTCTTTGCGCCTTTAGCCAAGATGGAAGGTGGTATTTAGGGAGTTTAGAAATAGGACATAAACAACTTAGTATTTTGGAAGTTCCCTATAGTAATATTGCTTCTCTTCATAGTTATAAAAAACAGCTTGTTTTCCTTGGTTCATCAATAACAAAACCAATGACAGTTATTTATTTAGATTTAAACTTAAGTCAAACAAAAATCATCAAATCTTCTAGTAATATTGAGCTTGATACAGGCTATATTTCTGAACCAGAATTGATTGAATTTCCAACGGAAAATGGATTAACTGCTTATGGTTGGTATTATCCCCCTAAGAATAAAGATTATACCTATCCTGATGGAGAATTACCCCCTTTATTGGTTAAAAGTCATGGGGGACCAACAGCGGCAGCATCTCCAAGTCTTAGCTTAAAAATTCAATATTGGACCAGTCGAGGTTTTGCTTATCTTGATGTTAATTATGGAGGAAGTACAGGGTTTGGAAAAACTTACCGTCAACGATTAGATAAAAATTGGGGCATTGTTGATGTTAATGACTGTATTAATGGGGCTACTTATTTAGTAAAAGAGAGAAAAGTAGATGGCGATAGCTTAGCTATTTCTGGGGGAAGTGCAGGAGGATATACGACTTTAGCAGCGTTAACTTTTAAGGATACATTTAAAGCTGGAGCAAGTTATTATGGGGTTAGTGATTTAGAATCATTGGCAAAAGATACCCATAAATTTGAATCCCGTTATCTGGATAATTTAATTGGAAAATATCCTGAAGAAAAAGAAATTTATCAACAGCGATCGCCGATTAATTTTACAGAAAAGTTAAATTGTCCTGTCATATTTTTCCAAGGATTAGAGGATAAAGTGGTTCCTCCTAACCAAGCTGAAATGATGGTAAACTCTCTTAAAGAAAAAGGAATTCCTGTTGCTTATGTCCCTTTTGAAGAAGAACAACATGGTTTTCGTCGGGCTGAAAATATTAAGTATGCTTTAGACAGCGAATTTTATTTTTATTCTCGTATTTTTAACTTTACCCCCGCCGAAAATTTAGAAACTATTACTATTTTAAATTATGATTCCTAAACAAAAAGTTGCACTTTCTCTTTCTAATTTACTAATAATTGGTAGTGCTGCATTTTTACTATTGTTGTTATGGCAACTTAAAGGATTAATTGTTATCCTTATGATTGCTATTGTTATAGCATCTACCCTTAGTCCTTTAGTAAAAAGTGTTGAAAATATCGGACTCCCTCGTTGGTTTTCTGTTATTTTTGTCTATTTAATGTTGTTATTATTATTGACAGGAATTGGTTTATTATTGGGGCCAACAACTATTAACCAATTACAGCTTTTACTAGATAAATTACCAGTATATCTAGAAATTTTAGGAACACAAATACAACAATTTATGACAGAAAAGGGATTTACAGAACCAGAAATCATTGATTTTCTTAATAAACAATTTAATTTACAATCGATTGTTTCTTGGACATTTAAGTCAAGTCAGCAGTTATTAATTGGGGTGAGTGGGCTAACAAGAGGAATTGTAGGAGGAGTCTTAAATGTTCTTTTAGCTATCCTATTATCGGGTTATATGCTATCAGGTTCTCAGAAATTAATTAATGGGATTGTTAGCCTATTTCCTCCCCCTTGGGATGAGAAATTAAAAGCACAAGTAGTTCCCGTAAGTCAACGAATGGGGGGCTATATTCAAGGAAGATTATTAGTCTCTTTTATTTTGGGTTTAGCTGTCAGTTTAGGGCTAAAATTTTTAGGCATTGGCGAGTTTGCTTTAGGGTTAGGAACCATTGCCGGAATTACCAATTTAATCCCTTTCTTTGGTCCTGTTTTAGGTTCTATTCCTGCTCTAATTGTGGCTATTGCCCAAGGAGGTTGGCTCTTTCTTTGGGTATTGTTATTATTTGTAATTATCCAAAATCTAGAAACATACGTGCTTGATCCTTTGTTAGTGGGTTCCTCAGTCAATGTACCTCCTTTATATCAATTATTAGCAGTTTTAAGTGGAGTTCAACTGTTAGGAATTTTAGGTGCTTTAATTCTTCCTCCTTGGGTTGCGGGAGCAGGATTATTACTACAAAATCTTTATTTAAACCCTAAATTAGCAGCCGAAAAAGATGACAATTAAAAATTAAATCCTGTGCGAATATGTCCCACCCATTGAGTATCATTGAAGCTATTATGTTCAGGGTTAATAATTGCCCAAAAACCAGGAGTAATATTAATATTATCATTCACAGGAATGCGATAAAACGCCTCAATATGATAGGTTGTATCTTGCCCTCTTCCTAATAGTTGAGGACTTCTAACATTACTAGCAGTTACCTTGGGAGGAATACCAATTAAAATCCCTGGTAAATGATTTTCTCCCGTCAAATCAGGAAAGGTTAAACCTATTGCACCATAAGCAATACTCGCATGGTTTCCCCGATTAACAAAGGTAGGAATAAAGTCGCCAATACCATTAGAAATATTGCTAACAGCCGAACTTTGAGCGACAGAATTAACATAACCACCCCAGCCATGAATTTGTAGATTAGGAGTGATTTTATAATACCCTTGTAAGGTATAAAAATCCCCTGATGTCGCAATATTATTGCCAAAAGGTTGTATGGCTAAAAGACTACCCGTTCCCCCCATTAAATCAGTTCTACCTGCGGGAAAATAAGAACGAGAATAAGCAAATCCGACTTTTCCTTTTTCTAAGTTCAAAGCCAATTGACCAATGGTATGATAAGTCCCATTAAACAATCCTTTTCCCTGTTGTGGATCATTGGGATCTCCTCCTACATAAGCCAGGGATAATTTGAGGTTTTCAGTAATATCCCAATTGATACCACCACCGCCACCACCACGACGATAAACAGGGCTATATTCCCCAAACAAAGAAGGAATACCTCTGCTTTCATCATCAATAGTGGGTGGGGTTAAAGTTGATACTAAATCGATGTAACCAATACCAACTGTTCCCACGGTTAAAGTAACATTTGAAGCCAAAGGAGTACGATACCAAAGATGAGGAATTTGTACATCACTTTCGCCGAAGTTTGGTGAGCCAGAATTATTATCATAACTGAGTCGCGTCATATTGGTTCCAGTGGTGAGATTCTGGGGCCGAAAGGTATTAATTTCAAAACGAGTTCTTAGGATATCTTTTCCCGTAAAGCTGGTTTCTTGATTGAGACGAATACGATAGGCCATTCTCATTTGTGACTCATCTTTATCCTCTCCAATTTTATCGCCAAACGCTTCATCAATTGACCAAATTACTTGGGCAAAAAGTTTACTGGTAGTGGAAAATTGATGGTTTTCTAGGAAAGAAACTCTTGTTTCTAAATTATTAACCCTTGCTCCCAAAGCTGTTAACTCTGATTCAAATTCCTGAGAGAGTCTTTTGATTTTTTCTATGTCTTCTCTCAAGACAGCCGTATTTTCTTGCATTAAGGTTTCAAGAGTATTAAGACAAGCATTTAATCCTGCGGCAAATTGATCACGGCTTAAGGTACTATTGCCTCTATAAGTTAGATCAGGAGCTCCCTTTAAACAATCATATCTTTGTACTAAACTTCGCAAAGCTTCATAAGCCCAATCTGTCGGATTAACATCTTTTAAAGCAGATACAGAATTAACTTGAGAAAATGCTTGATCTGAACTTGAAAAAGTTCTATGAAACTGTTTTAAATTGAGGGCTCTATTTTTGATATTTTGTCGTGCTGTTGTTATGGGGTTAGTTTGAGCTAATGTGGGCGTATTCAGAGTCAATAATAACCCTAAAACTAGGGAATTTTTGAGGAGTAATTTAGCAAAAAATCTTAAAAATTCAGGCTGCATTATTAACTTAGCTTTGAGCATATCCACCATCCACTACGATTGTTTGACGAGTAATTGCGCGAGAACTTTCTGAGGCTAGAAATAGATAAGTTCCCATTAGTTCATTGGGAGTTAGTTCAATGGGAATTGACTGTAATTCATGGACTGTTTTTTGTTTTGCTTCTGGTGTCACCCATTGTTCTAATTGTCTTTCTGTCATGATCCAACCAGGGGCAACTGCATTAACTCGAATATTATGTTTTCCTGCTGCTGTTGCTAAACTGCGTACTAAACCAATGACGGCCGCTTTTGTGGTGTTATAGGCAATCATATCTGGTTTAGCTATCCAAAATACATGGGAACTGGTCATAATAATACTACCTCCTCCTGCTTGAATCATATCGGGTAAAAGTTCACGGCAAGTAATAAAATAATGGACAACATTTAGCTGAAATAAATGATTCCATTCCGTCTCAGACATTTCTAGTAATTGGTATCTCGGATCATATCCTGCATTGTTAATTAATACGTCAACTGTTGGGGTTTCTTTGCGTATTTTTTTGAGGGCATTTTGAAGTTCCGATGTATTAGTTAGATCAACAGGATATACATTAACCTTACATCCCAAAGACTCACAATCTTTGGCGATTTTTAAACCTTTATTGTGGTCTAAGTCTAGAATAGTTACTTGTGAAACTTGCTCAGCAAAAGTACGAGTCAAGGCTTCTCCAATACCGTTACTGCCTCCTGTAATTAAAATGTGTTTTTTGTTGAGATCAGGATAGATAGGAAACATAATTTTCTCCACAATAGAATAATTGAGTGTGAGGAGTTTACTAAAAGAAAAAAGGTTTAAACTAAGGTTAATTCTTGTTTGATTAACCATCGTTTACTGATGTTAAGATAAGACATAAGTTCATCTAAACTACCCGCTAAGGGAGAACCAGGAGTTTGTCTAGCATGGGCGCATTCTAGAACAACTGGTCCTTGATAACGAATCTGATCAAGGGTTTTAAATTGGTTTGTAAAATCAATATGACCTAATCCAATTCCCTTACGATTAGAATCAGCAATCTGATAGATACTGAGGGAATCTTGACACCTAATAATGGCTTGGTTTAGATCATCTTCCTCTAAATTCATGTGAAAAGTATCAAGAATGATGGTCATATTTTTTGTATCGATTTGGGACAGTAAATTCATAACATCAATGCTGTTCAAAATAAAGCGACAAAGATAACGATTGAGAGGCTCAAAGCCTAATTTAATGTTCGCTTTTTCGGCATATATCGATAATTTTTGACAAGAATCAATCAACCAATCAACTGAACCCAAATACGCCACTGACTGGTTTTGAATATGCTCATGACAAGTAATAATGGGATTACCTAATTCTGCACCATAATCAATTAATTTTTGATAATAATCAAGGGCAGTTTGTCTAATTTTGCGATCGTTACTAGCTAGATCAAAATTACTGGGGGTTAAAGAAAATACTTCTAAATTATGGTCTTCTAAAACTTTTTTGACCTCGGCGGCTGGTACGGTTTCAATGTCAACATAAACCTCCATTCCGTCAAACCCCATGTCTGCAATAATTTTGGCACTTTCAACTAAATCTAAATTGCCAAAAATCCAATTAGTGACACCAATTTTACGTTTCATTATTACCTCTATTGATAACTATTTTTTGTTTTTTAACCTCTAAATACACGGGCTCTTGTCAAAAGAAAACTCAAGAAAACAAGGGTAACTAAGGCAAAAATTGCACTACTATAAAACACCCCTTGCATTCCCCAAATAGTGAACATTCCTCCTGCTAAAATAGGGCCTAAAGCTTGTCCTAAAGATAAAACTGTTGCATTAACTGCCATAAACCCTGCCCGATATTCTTGAGGTGCTAATTCTCCTAATAAAGCTTGAGTTGAAGGAAACACCATTCCATGAGCTAAACCGAATAATATACTTGGAATAAATAACAACCAAACTTGATGAATGGCAGGGGTAATAATCAAAGCAACAGCATAGACAATAAATGAAGCTTTAATGAGGGTAACTTCTGACAAAGATCGGGCAAATAAAGCTAATTGAGAAGAGACAAATGCGAGAGAAAGAGCCATACTAGCTAAGATAATACCGATGACAAAATGGGAAGCTCCTAACCTAGCATCAGCTAACAAAGGAATGTAGGTAAAATAAGGACCAAATAAGAGCATAAAAAGAGCAACAACGGCCATTAATAAACCCATAACCTGATGATTATTAATGCTTCTCCAAATATTACCTAAATAGGTCTTTAATTCAAATCTTTCTGATTGAGATACTTGAGGAACCCTGAGAACAAAGAACACCAAAAAACTCAAAGGAATTGCTAACAAAGGTAAAAAGAAAGGATACCGCCATCCCCAAGTGGTTAACCCACCACTAATTAAGGGATAAATAGCTAAACTGAGACCAATACTTGTGGCATTAAATGCCATTGCTGCTGTCAATAATTTGCCGCGATACAGATCACTAATTAGTGTTAAAGCTAATGACTCTAAAGGGGCTGCACCTATTCCTTGAACAAAGCGAAACTCAATCAAAGTCCGAAAATTGGGAGCTAATGCACAAACGCCTCCAGCAATAGCAAATATCAGCAGAGCAGGAACTAAAATTTGCTTTCTTCCGTAGCGATCTGCTAATACTCCAGAGATAGGTGTACCGATAGCAATAGGAATTACAAAAGCGGTAATTACCCAACCAATATGTTCAGGAGAAACGTCAAAATCTTCAGCTAGGGAAGGTAAAGTCGGACCAATACTACTCGATCCCAAAACAGCCATTAAAGTAATACCAATAATGATCTGAAGATTGATATCTTGGTAAATTTTAATAGCGTTATTTAGACGCTGGGAAACTTCTTGTTGATTAATCATCTTAGGAACAAAAAAATTGAGCAAGTGCTAGACTTCAGGGGATTTATTGAGAAGAATCTGCAATGAAAGAAAGAAAGCGCAAAGGGTTAGATAAACAACATGAACAAGAAGATTAATGTTGTTGCTTTCGATTTGTATGCTATTATTGAGGCGGGTTTAGGGCAAAATAATTACCCTATAACCCTAAACTAATGTGTTGTATATCGTCCTTCTTATTGAATAAGAAAGGCGATTTTTTTACGCAGCAACTAGAAGATGAGCTTTTTGACTAGCAAGGAATCGAGTGACAATTTTTTCCACAAGATTTAAGTCAACAGTTACCAAGAAATCTCCTTCAGGATTATAACATTTGCCAATCTTTTCTAAGATAACAAAGCGGATATCTTCTCCTGTCTTTTTATTATCAGCAATCATGGCATTCATCAGTTTCTCAGTAGTAATATATTCAGGTAAGGGCTTATTAAAGCCTAACTTGTCCTCAATCATATAATAGTGTAAAGCAACATCTTCCTGAGAAATAAATCCTAATTCACAAGCCAATTCTGCTGCAATTTTCATGCCATGAGATACAGCTTCTCCGTGAGACATTTTACCTTTTTCTAACCATTCAATGGCGTGGCCAAAAGTATGACCATATTCAAGGACAATTCCATAATGTTTCTCTGAGGGATCTTGCTTCAAAATTTCTAATTTTGAGAGAATAATTTGATAAGCAAGATCGTACAGTTCTTGATCAGAAAACTTAAGTTCTGGGTTTAATACTGTGTCCAAATAATTTAAGAAACTTGTATCAGAAATGAAGCCATTTTTAATGCCTTCAATAATGCCACTTCGCTTAGAAGCAGGAGGTTCTGTCTTTAAATACTTGGTATCTGACCAGATAAAGAGCGGACTGTGATAAAGACCAAAATGATTTTTTCCACTCTTCCCATTTACTGCTTGTTTATTGCTTAAGGTACTATCAGTTTGACCGGTCATACTGGTAGGCACTTCAACATAACCAATGCCCCGATAAATTAACCCTGCTGCGAGTCCAATAATATTGCCAACCGTTCCCCCACCAAAAGCTAATAATAGGGATTTTTTAGACACTCCTTTGGCGATTAAATCTTCACAAGTGCTTTCTAAGATAGGAAAGTATTTACAGGATTCTCCATTGGGAACAAATTCGAGAGAACAAGGATATTTGGCAGCGATTTTTTCGTATAATGCTTTACCATAAAGCTCGAAAAGGTGCTGTTCTGTAAAGAAAAAGATTTTGTCAAAGTTATAGGTATCTAAAACGTTGACAAACTGATCTTCAATGTCAAACCCAAAGTAAAAAGGACTGGGTTTAGCTAATTCTGTACTTAGAGTAATTACTTGACCTGGGACAAACTCGGTAGTGGTAATGGTCTTCATTTTTATTCTGATTCCTAATGAGAATTATTGCGAACATTTCTCAAGATTACCATGAGTTTTAAGTTCGTGCTATAAGTTTGTATTTTCTTAATTGTTTAGAAAATAAGCTTAAATTGTATTATTTAATCCATTTTATTCTAAGTATATATGCTTAAAACAAAGGTTTAAATCTATGTTTACCTGAGTTCGATATAGGGCAATTTGGAGACAACTTACTAAAATCAGCAGTCTCAAACCCTCATTGTCTGGTTTAAAAAAGAATAACCCCGAACTCACGTTATGTTTAGTCCGAATCTAGATAATCATTTAAAGCCGTAAATGATTATACTTATCATCAATTATTTTTTTCTATTAATATATGTTGTCAATTATTGTCTAGCAATAACCCTTCAAACCTGAGTTCGATACTCACATCTTGTACCAGTACAATAAAACTAAATTATTAAAGCAGTGTTAATCAGTTTTAAGGGATTAATACCAGAGCCGCTTATTATCGTAGAGTAATATTCTTTCTCCCCCTGGCTCCTCTGCTTCCCCTGCTCCCTGTGCTCCCTCTGCCTTCTAAAGCGGATTTGGTATGACACTCCATCTCCCCAGGTTAATAAAAAGGGCTCGTTGCCAATGATGATAAAAATATCACCGAATTGCAAGATATGGGTTAATAAATTTTTATTCTCAGTTTATTTCTCAGCTATTACTGTTAATGTCATAATCTCATTCCAAACCCCTTCAGGGGTTGCCAATTTTTCTAATTCTTGATAATAATCCTCTTTGGCTTCCTGTAATTTTTCTGGCGACAGTTTTTTAAAAGGAAATAAGTTTTCATTAGAAACAGGGAAATTAATCATCATCTCCCATTTGTTTTTAACCTGCTCCAAATTAACATAACTACCTAATTGATCTTGATGAATTATAATCTCTTTAAAACCTATACTTTTTAAGAGATTATAGCAGTTTTCTTCAGAGCCAATTTTTTGATGCCAGTGAGGAAAATCAATATCATATTTAGGAGCAATTTTATTAAGAATATATCCTTCAAGAAAAGAGTTTTTAGACCAATAATTAAAAGCCAAATTTCCTCCAGGTTTTAACCAACGATAACAACGCTTTAAAATTGAAGAGATATCATTAAAAATTACTATTGCTGCACAACAGAAAATCACATCAAAATCACTCGAAGATAAATTTATTTTTTCAATATCTGCCCTCAAAAACTCAAGGTTATCTAAATTCAAAACTTGAGTTTTTTCTTGCGCTTTTTGTAACATTAAATCAGCAATATCAACTCCCAAAACATAACCATTAATTCCTACTTTTTTGGCAACTTCAATGGCAACTAATCCAGTTCCTGTAGCAATATCTAAAACCTTTTGCCGAGGTTTAATTTGAACATAATTAATTAATAAATCAGCAAGTTTAGGGTGAAAATTACCCTGCTCGTAACTATCACTTCGTTGATTATAAAGATTAGCGATCTCTTGTTTATAAAGGTTTAGTTCCATTTTTTTTAAGAAATATCTTGAGAATGATCAATTTCAGAACACAGACGGCGTAATAAATTAACTGGAATCCCATAAAATGATTGCTCAGTGGGGCTCTGTCCCCTATGATAATCTCTAGTTAAAAGTCCAATAACTTCTCCCCATTGATTCAAAACAGGAGAAGCACTGATTTCTCCTTGAAGAGTAATGCTTACTTCTAGAACCCTCTCGCTACAAAATTTACTAGGCCGAATACGATTAACGAATCCAGTATTACAGTAGATATTTTCTGTAGAAATATTTCTTTGAGCAGAAGAAAAACCAAGGTGTATAATCCTTTCTCCTACCTGAACTAATTCTGAAAAACCTAATCTCAAAGGATTAATATTTATAGAGTCTTCTTCTAAATTTAAAATAGCTAGATCATCATTTCCAAAACTAGGTAAATAAATAGAGGTTACTTTCAAAATTCCTTTTTGACTAATGACACGAATTGTTGCAGATGTAACACAATTTCCAGTTTTCTCATCTATGAGAAGATGGCGATTAGTGACTATTTGATGAGGACTGATAACAAAACCAGTTCCGTTGATAGTTAATCCAGCTAAATTGACTTCTATCCACACCAAAGAAGAACTGTAACTTTGGATAACATTGTTGAGATTTTCTAAGTCAGGAGGATGAATAACAAGAGATTGATGATGCTCTAAAAGCAATTTTGTATAATCTTCCCGTTGTCGGGAACGGGCAAAAATCTCTAACCCAAGTTCTATTTGTGCTAAAGATAAAGGAGGATCAAATCTTTGAAACTGGGTTATTGCTTCTGGATAGCGTTGTAAACTGAGAAGATGTCGAGCGAGTTGTTCTGCATTCCCTTCTTGATTGAGGGGTAGATTTTCCAGAATACTCAACCATCTTTGATATTGTGTAGCGATGTCATTGATATTGAGTTTGGCTTGATTGGTTCTTTGAGTCAATCCAATTCCGTGATCCAGCAATTGCTGCACTTGGGCATTAATATCTGTAGAACGCCAATTTAAGGAACGGTATCTCTCTAACCAAAGACGAACACTCTGACTCAAACTATCCCATTGATCAAGAGCAACTCTGGTTGTATCCTCTAGAGAATTGCGCTCTCGATAAATAGTAAACAAAGTATCATTATCCGTTGTTGTCACTGCATAGCGTTGACGATATTGTTCGTAGGTTTGAATTCTTTGCTGAAAACGTACTGACAAGTAAACGAGATTGACGTTTTTAACATCATCCAAGATGACAGTTAACTCTAAACTGATTTTTTGCAAATTGGTAATATTTTGTTGATAGACTTGAGAACGCCGAAATTGCTCTGTTAGGGAATGGGTTTGAGCAGGTGTTAATAAGTGGGAATCAGCAATCTCAATACTGGTGTGCCATCCAGTACCCAAATCGCGAGCAGTAACCGTAAGCAAACAATTTTTATCAATATCAAAAGTAACTTCTATTTGTGGAACACCTGCCCTTGCTAAAGGAATTCCAATAAGAATGAACTTTCCAATCTTAAAATTTTCTTGAGGATTTAAGGATTCTCCTTGGAATATTTGAATCTCGACGTTTGTTTGATTATCCTTCGCCGTTGAATAACATTTTTTTTCTTGAGTTGGTATGCTAGTGTGCTTAGGAATCAAACAATCAAACATGAATCTTTGCTCAGGAGTATTCGGATTTTCAACACACTGAATGCCTAAACCAAAGGGGGTAATATCAAGTAATAGGGTATTCTCCAAATCACCCATAAGAATTGCTGCTTGTACTGCTGCACCACGCCCAACTGCTGTTAAGGGCTCGATATCATAATTAATGTCGACTTGGAATATTGCTTGAATACAGTCACAAACGGCTGGCATTAAGCACCCGCCACCGATCAGCAAAATTCGCTCTGGTTTGGCCTTAATTTTGTGACAAGTTAATCGAATTCTTTCGAGCCAAGGAGAAGCAATGCGTTCTAATTCTTCTCTGGTTAAAGAGAGTTCAATGGTATGTTCTCCAACCAGATAAGGTAAATTAATAGTCCAAATACTTTGGGAAGATAGTTCTATCTTAAGTTCTTCACAGGCTTGACGTAAACGAGTCGCTACTTGGCTATTACGAGGAATTTCCACCCCTGTTTGCTCCCGAATAAACTTCTCAAAATGGGTGTAGAGCAATTCGTCTAAATCAGCACTACCCAGGGTGTTATCTCCCTCAATTTGTTTGACTTCAAAAACCCCTTCTCCTACCTCAACAATTGAAAGGTCAAAGGTTCCGGCTCCCAAATCTGCAACTAAAATGGTTTCATGTTTGTTGTACCTTTGCTGAGCAATACAAGCAGCTGTCGGTTCATGAATTAATCGTAGAAGGGAATTTTCAGAAATAACCGCAGCCCTTTTTGTTGCTTGTTTTTGAACCTCATTAAAATAGGCTGGTACAGTAATAACAATATTGGTTAGGGGGATGGTAGGAGGATATTTCTCAACCATCTCATTAACCCAATCGGTGGGTGGAACAAAATTGATAGTTTCAGAAGCAATAGTGGAGATTCGTTGCGCAATTTTTTCCTTAAGATAGTCTTGAGCTAATTTATGAGCATGGTTGATAAATCGGGCCGAAATTTCCTCCGCCCGATATTTTTGTTCTCCTATCTGAAATGTTACATCAGTTCCCATTTGTCGTTTAGCTTTAGTAATAATCCCACGAGGGGATTGAGCTAATAAGTTTAAGATGGGAACACCGATGGTTTCCTTTCCTGTTTGATCAATGGCAACAACTGAGGGAAATTGTCGTTTTCCTAAACTTTCAATCACTTCTGGTTCTTGCGATCGCTTGTTATAAAGGCAAACTACACTATTGGTCGTTCCTAAATCAAGTCCGATGGCATTGGTGTATTCTCTTAAAACCTGCTCAGTGGCTGTTTTTATCCATCCACTAGCCTGTGCCCCAAATCTTTGTCGATTTTGACGTTCAAGGTTAGGAAGCTCAATTTTCACTAAATCTAGCCATTGTTGACCGACTAAACCTAGTTCTCCTAGGTCCCTAATTCTTCGCCATAACCGTGCTTTTTCATCACTGGAGCGTTCGGTTTTGTGTGCTAAGGTACTACATAATTGAGGGAGTTCTTCGATACGACCTGCTTTTGTCAATAATTGCTGGTAACGGGCATCAAAAACCACTTTTTCATCACCGAGTTGTTGTCTGAGTAATTGGGATGCTTTGGTAAATTCTGAAGCCTGTTCATACATAGCGATCGCCTGTTCAATTTCTCCCAAACCTTCGTAAAGGCTACCGGCCATGAAAAAATCCCCACCACGTTCAAGTAATTCTGCTCTTTTCTGGGGAAGGATAGCATCTTCTGAAACCGACTCTAGAGCGACTATTGCTTGACCAAAGGCTTCCGCTTGTTCAAACAATACCGAAGCTGTGAAATAATCTTCAGCTTGTTCAGCTTGTATTGCTGCTTGGAGATAGTTTCCGGCAGCTTCTTCTATAAAACTCCATTGCCTAAAGATTTCTTGCTTTCCATTGTCACAAGTTTCTAATTGCCGAGTCATAGCAGCACGAGCAGTTGTAAGTGCTTGTAAGAGAAGGTTTTGAGTGTTTTCAACTTCAACTTTTTGTGATCTTTGAGACCATACGTCTTCTAGAGATTTTAATAAGCGAACGGCTGTTAAAAAGTCTTGAGCATGAATCTGATTTCTGACTGTATTTTGTAGATTTTTCCTGAAATCTTGTCTCCATTCTGAGGTAAAGTCAGGACGGTTTTCAATGGCTAATACTAATTGTCCCAGTCTCTGATAACAATTACTAACACCTTCTAAATTATTTGCGTTTTGGAAATGTTTTAACGCCTCTCGATAGTTATTTTCTTTTTCTAGACTCTCTGCTACTCTTTGATGTGCTTGTATGATTCTGTTTTCATCGCCTAACTGATTAGATAAAGTCAGTATGCGCAAGGCAATTTCTGTTCCTGAAAGCTCCATCAAATAACTGATAGCACTACCATATTCTTGAGCCATTTCTGCCAAATTAGATGCTTCTATGAAGCGATTAAAAAGGCCATGAATTTGATGTACTCTGGGCAATTCATTAAATTCAAATTGTTCTAAAAAAGTTTTCCAGGGAGTGGGTGGAACAAAAGAATTTTGTTGTAAAAAATTAGTTATAATTGGGGCAATTTCTTCTATGGTTAGTGATTTTTCATTCAGTCTTTGTTGTAACTTGGCCAAGAGTGTATCGTTGCTGTTCCTAAGTGTTGCTAGTTGAAGACATATTTCTTGTTTAACTTCTCGTACCGATGATATTTCATTCAAGCGGGAAGATAGCTGCCAAGCTGCCTCAAGATTTTGATAATTTTGAGGTGTTGCTCCTAAGAGAAATGATATTGCTTGTCCCATAGATAAACTTTGATTAAAGGTGTTTTCAGTAAACCTGTAATTAAAGTTAAGAATTACTTGAGTTAACTCAGCATGACTACATTTGATGGCAATGGATAAAGCTTTATTATAGGTATTCCAGGCTTTTTCTTTTTCTTTTTCTTGATGATTATCTAGTTGTGTTTCCAGAAGTCTACTAATCTTTATCAATCTCTTATGAGGGTTTCTTAATGCCTGTATTTTTTGCAAAATTTTGATAAAAGGTTGGCAGAAAGTTTTTAATATTTTCATTAAATATGATTTAAATATAGACATCTTAACTTAATTCTCCCGATTATTTTTACTAGATTTAATTTAATAATGATTTTAATTTATAAGTTTGATATAAAAATTAAAATCTCTTTCTAAATCATGAATTAATTTGTCAAAAATCTGATTATTATACCAATCCTAATCTTGTTTTTTATTTAATTCAGTAGTCTATTAGCTTTATATTTTTCATGGTTTACAAGTTTTAAATTTTTCTGTTGTAATTGTGTTCTACATGATTCTATCCGTGAAAGGTTTTGTCTATTTTACTCATAAAACTTTAGCTAGGATTAAGGACAAAGATCAGCTTTGCCCTTATTAATAAAATTTATCGACCTAAATAACCTTTAAGGACATCAACTAAGCTAGTTCCTCCCCAAATCGCTACCATAATAATAGAAGTCGAAAGAACCGCAGCACAACAACAAATAACTAACCCACCTAAACTAATAAAACCATCATCTTCCTGTAATCCAAAAGCCGTTACAAAAATACCAACAGCCGGTAAAGTATTAGTACCAGGGATGGGAATCATCATAGAAATTGACATTAAGGCAATAGCAACCCCAATAATAATTCTGCCAGGAATACTGGTACAAATATAAGTCATTCTGGGACGAGTTAATTCTTCAATTCTTTTTAACCAAGGATTACCTTTTTTTAGAAATGCCTGTATGGTTGCTAACTTCATTGAGCCTTTCATCATTCTTTCAGGCAGCCAGGGAATTTTAGCCCCTGAAATGAGTTGAATAGCCAAAAGAAACATTAAAACTCCAAAGGGAATGGAATAACCTGGTGCCGGAACAGGTAAAGCAGATGGTAAAGCAAGAATGACAAATAAAAAGCCAAAAATACGTTCTCCTGCCAACTCCAGAATATCGATTAATTTAACATCAGAGGAGCGTTCCTCCTGAAAAAAATAACGATCTAATTCAACAGATAATTTTGTCATCAGAATTTTATTGAGAGATTGAAAAAAGATTGAGAATTAATATACCACTTCTGACGAAACATCTGTTAAAAAAGTTGATAAAAAAGGGGGTAGTATGTACTACCCCAAACCAATTATTAGTTAATAGAAGCGTCTAGAATTAGGTTCCAACGGTCCAAGAATTGATGTACTCTTCTTGTTCAGGGGTTAAGGCATCAATTTCAATCCCCATCGCCTTTAATTTCAAGGCCGCAATATCCTGATCTAGTTCTTTGGGAATGTTGTAAAGGCCGGGTTCTAATTGACCTTTATTTTTCACTAAATATTCGCAAGCGAGGGCTTGGTTAGCAAAACTCATATCCATTACCGCGCTGGGATGTCCTTCTGCGGCAGCTAGGTTGATTAAACGACCTTCTCCAAGAACAACAATGGCTTTGCCGTTGGGTAGGGTATATTTTTGAGTAAAGTTACGAACTTCCTTAACGTCAGTGGCTTTTGCCCCTAAAGATTGTAAGTCAATTTCAATATCAAAGTGACCGGAGTTACAAACCATTGCTCCGTCTTTCATCACTTCAAAATGTTCTGGACGAATTACGTGCTTATTACCGGTTACCGTAACGAAAACATCACCTTCCTTAGCTGCTTCGGCCATAGGCATCACGCGGAAACCATCCATTGCTGCTTCAATGGCTCTGACGGGATCAATTTCGGTGACAATTACATTCGCACCAAGACCACGGGCACGCATTGCAACCCCTTTACCGCACCAACCATAACCAGCTACAACAGCGACTTTACCAGCTAAGAGGACGTTAGTCGCACGAATAATGCCATCCAGGGTAGATTGACCGGTTCCGTAGCGGTTATCAAAGAAATGCTTAGTATCAGCATCGTTAACGTTCATTGCGGGGAAGGTTAATACCCCATCCTTTAACATGGCTAAAAGACGAACAATACCAGTGGTAGTTTCTTCGGTAGTACCAATGATATCGCTCATTTGATGTTGACGTTCTTTGATCAATGTGGCAACAACGTCACTACCATCATCAATGATAATGTTGGGTTTATGATCTAATGCAGTTTGGACATGACGGTGATAAGTTGCATTATCTTCCCCTTTGATAGCATAGACAGGGATGCCATAGTCAGCTACTAAACAGGCTGCAACATCATCTTGAGTCGATAGAGGGTTACTGGCAATGAGTAGGGCATCCGCACCACCGGCTTTGAGAGCGATCGCTAAACTAGCCGTCTCAGTGGTAACGTGACAGCAAGCAGTGATCCGAATACCAGCAAAGGGCTTCTCTTTTTCAAAACGCTCTGTGATTTGGCGTAAAACGGGCATTTCGCGGGCTGCCCACTCAATGCGCTGTTTACCTTGAGGTGCAAGATTGATATCTTTAATATCGTATTCTTGTTTAGTTGGAGTTGCAACCATAGGAAAAGGCATCCTGATTAAACTTTATGTACTAAAACTCTAGTTTAACTTAGTCTAGGACTTTTTCGATCCAACTATCACCAATTGAGGGGGGGAAATTTCCCCCATTTTTTCTGATTTTTATTCCCTAAGCCTACGATAAACTCCGCTCAATTCCTTGAAAAGTAGCTTGACTAACTTATCTCCCAAGCCTACGCTGCTTAAGTCTAACAATCTGAGAGACTAATTTAAGCAATTGAGGACTAAAAACATGATTTTTAACCGTCTCGATACGTGAGTTCGGAGTTCGGAGTTCGGGGTTATTATTTTTTAAAAGAGACAATGAGGGTTTGAGACTGCTGACTTTAGTAAATTGTCTCCAGATTTCCCTATATTGAACTCAGGTTCTCGATAGATTTCTTAACTTTTTTTAACCTAAATTTACACCAGCCAGTATGCTGATTATTATTACTAATAAATAACCAGATACCATCTAGTTTATAATTTCCCCTAGACTTACTACTTTTAGCTTCTGGAAATTCAGTATCAAGTAAATTTCTAGCACGGTTATCCAACGGCTTTAATTGCCTATTAATACTCTACCCGACTCTTGCTTTAGCCCATTGTTAATTGAGTAATCGGGGTCAATTGTAAAATCTCAATTATGATTCTTCAATAATCTAGATGAGATGGATATAATTAAGTCCTGAAATAGACGAGGATAGTAGAGCATGACAACACTGCAAGGAAGAGATATCTTGGGAATAGCCGATCTCAGTGCAGAGGAAATGAAACAGGTGTTAGACTTGGGGGCAGCCTTAAAAAGTGGTCAGCAAGCACCTCGTTGTCAAAAAATCCTGGGACTGTTGTTTGATAAAGCATCTACCCGTACTCGTGTCTCTTTCAGTGCTGCCATTTACCAACTAGGCGGACAAGTTTTAGACCTCAATCCTAGTGTAACTCAAGTTGGGAGGGGAGAACCTACCAAGGACACAGCAAGAGTATTAGATCGGTATCTGGATATTTTAGCAATCCGTACCTTTGAACAATCCAAGTTAGAAACCTTTGCCGAATATGCTGAAATTCCTATTATTAACGCGCTCACAGATTTAGAACATCCTTGTCAAATTTTAGCAGATTTTATGACCGTTGGAGAATGTTTTGGGGAGTTAAAAGGCAGTACAGTAACCTATTTAGGCGATGGCAATAATGTAGCCCACTCCCTTATTTTAGGTGGGGCATTAATGGGAATGAAAATTAGAGTAGCAACCCCGAAAGATTATCAGCCTTTAGGGGAGATTGTTGAAACAGCTAAACAAATAGCTGTTCCAGGTTTTGAGATTATGATAACCGAAGATCCTGTAGCTGCTGTCAAAGATACTAATGTGCTTTATACTGATGTTTGGGCCAGTATGGGACAAGAGGATTTAGCCGCATCAAGAATTCCGATTTTTAAACCTTATCAGATTAACGATGAACTGTTAGATAAAGCTGATAAGGATGCCATTGTTTTACACTGTTTACCCGCCCATCGTGGGGAAGAAATAACAGAGAGAGTTATAGAAGGAAAACAGTCTAAAGTTTGGGATCAAGCTGAAAATAGAATGCACGCTCAAAAGGCTTTAATGGTTAGTTTATTGGGGATTGAGCCATAAAATTGGCTTTTAAGTAAGGAAAATTACAAGGATTTAGGGAATCAAAAAATACAGAGAAAGGCTCTATTTTATAGAAAAAGTAAGGAGACAATTCAGAGAAAATAATAATAATTTTTGTAACTAAATCTTACAAATGAATAAACAAATTAATAACCTATTGTAAGGCTGATACAATAAGGGTATAGGGTCGGTAGTGAAAATCAACAAAAAAATCCAGGCAGTTGAAAAAAAACTGTTTAGGGGAACGACATAAAACTCAAGTTAAATAATTAATTAGGAGTCAGGTAATGGACTTAACCACAACCTATATGGGAATGACATTGAAATCTCCCTTAGTCGTAGGTTCTTGCGCCCCGTTAACAGAAGAAATAGATAACATTAAACGCATGGAAGATACTGGGGCAGCCGCCGTAATTTTACACTCATTTTTTGAGGAGCAATTACGACAAGAACAACTAGAATTACATCATCATTTAACCCATGGAACCGAAAGCTTTGCTGAAGCCTTAACCTACTTCCCTGAACCTGAAATTTTTCATGTCGGTTCTCAAGAATATTTAGAGCATATTCGCACCAGCAAAGAAATGGTAAATATCCCCATTATTGCCAGTATTAACGGTTCCACTTTAGGGGGATGGTTAGATTATTCCCAACAAATAGAACAAGCAGGTGCCGATGCCTTAGAACTGAATATTTATTATGTTCCCACAGACTTAGACATTCCTGGGGGAGAAATTGAACAGAACTATTTAGACATTTTAAAAGCCGTAAAATCAGAAGTTAATATCCCTGTAGCCATTAAATTAAGCCCCTATTTTAGTAACATGGCCAACATGGCTAAACGCTTAGGAGAAGCAGGGGCTGATGGCTTAGTTTTATTCAACCGTTTCTATCAGCCAGACATAGATTTAAACAACTTAGAAGTTCATCCTAATGTACTCTTAAGTAACCCTCAAGCAATGCGGCTTCCCATGCGTTGGCTCGCTATTTTATATGGAAAAATAGAGGCAGACTTAGCAGCTACGAGTGGAATTCATCACGCTTCTGATGTGATTAAAATGGTCATGGCCGGGGCAAAAATTACCCAGGTGGTGAGTGCATTGTTGCGTCACGGTATCCATTATCTAGCTACCTTAGAAGAAGGAATGCGAAACTGGATGGAAGAACACGAATACGAGTCCATCCAACAAATGCAGGGAAGTCTCTCTCAACTTCATTGTCCTGATCCAACAGCCTTTGAGCGATCGCAGTATATGAAAGCCCTGCAAACCTATGCACCCATCTGGCGCTCGGTACAAGAACCCGCCAGCACCAATCTCAACCCAAATAATTGACTCAGGAGGTAGAGATATGAGCAGCAAACGTATTGGTATCCTTACCAGTGGAGGAGACTGTCCGGGGTTAAATGCTGTCATTCGTGCAGTGGTTAAGGCAGCCGAAGGCCAGGGATGGTCAGTCTATGGTCTTCCTTACGGGACCGACGGCTTTCGCGATATTGCCGAGAACAACTATTCTCCGAAGAAGTTAGAGGAGTTGAAGTTGACTGAGCAATGTTATCAACTTCCAGGGAAAATTCGGGGGTTAGACGTTTTACAGTTTTTTAGTGGTAGTGTTTTGGGATCAATTAGTAAGGGAGATCCAGACAAAGATCCAAAGGTCAAAGCAGCCATCCTCAGAGGCTACGAAATGCTCGATTTAGATGCTTTAATTGCCATTGGGGGAGATGGTAGCTTAAAGATCATCTATGATTTAGCCGAAGAAGGTCATTGGAATCTGATCGCTATTCCCAAAACTATTGATAACGATGTTCCTTTAACAGAGTTTTGTGTAGGTTTTACAACAGCCGTTGAAGTTGTCACTCAAGCATTATATGATCTGACCTTTACAGCAGCCAGTCATAACCGCATTATAATTGTAGAAGTTATGGGTCGAGATGCCGGTCATTTAGCCTTGCATGGAGGGATTGCAGGAGGGGCGGATATGATCCTCATCCCTGAATTAACCCCTTCTCTTAGCTTAGATGTTTTGCATGGTTGTTGTAGTAGACTATTAGACTTGCAACAGTGTGACCGTCATTTTGGCCTAATAGTGGTTGCAGAAGGAGTTAAAAACCAACATAAAGAAAAAGAGGATCATATTGGCGATTATCTGAAGAGAGAGATCAAACAATATACTGGGTTCCTCCATCATGAAAACCATAAAGAGTTTGGTCTGTTGAAAGATATGGATATGCGGGTAACGGTTTTAGGACATCTGCAACGTAGTCATCCTCCTGTTGCGTGGGATCGCCTTTTAGCAACTGCTTTTGCCATCGAAGCCATTAAACTGATTAAAGAAGAAAAATACGACCAGTTGGTAGTTTGGAAAAAAGGTGAGGTGGGCATTGAGCCGTTGTCTAAGGTCATTAAGATTATTAAAGATTGTCATAAAGACCAAAGCTGCCCCTCTCCCGTACAAGAAGACGATTGTTTGGTTAAGACGGCGCAATCCCTAGGTATATATTTAGGCGATTGCCCAGAGAGTATGGAAAGAGTTAAGCTTCACTCAAGTTGTTCTTGGAGAAACTAGCAATTATTTCTGAGGCAAGGAGTATGAGATAGGCTGGTATAAACCTTAATTTATCAGCCTATTCTCGTATTATTCGGTATAAAATTGCAAAATTAACTTTTTTGCTGTTTAATATTTTTCATTTATCTTTTTAAGTCTATTTTTTATCTGAATAGACCCCTATAACAGCTAAAATTATTTTGCTCTTGAAATTGGGTTAAAAAAAGTTGATTGATGGTGTATAATTAATATTTGTGACCCCATAAGGAGAGGTGGCCGAGTGGTTGAAGGCGCAGCACTGGAAATGCTGTTTAGGGGTAACTCTAACGAGGGTTCGAATCCCTCCCTCTCCGCTTCAAGAAACGACTAATGGCACTTTCAGATTTAGTTTGACAATGATGAGGAACAGCATTTCCTTGTCCATCTAATAATAATCCTATAATCGATTCTAAGGTGTCTTTTTGATAAATCGTCGGCATTAAATCTTTTAACAGAAATGTCGGGAGAAGTCCCCAGCTAAAATCTCCTTAGCTAAAAATATACTAGATTTAGCCGGGGATGAATCGCGACCATTAACGAAGTCAGAAGTCAGAAGTCAGAAGTCAGAAGT
>JAAUYJ010116561.1_pt1 | contig 42651 bp, 35 predicted proteins | sample 7278031 | NCBI WGS metagenome assembly JAAUYJ01 (sample SAMN14350222, study PRJNA611818) | marine sediment metagenome | isolation source: surface marine sediment (1.8m) | place: French Polynesia: Moorea | collected 2018-08 | reverse complement strand
TCGCCGTAAGACGGCGACTCGCAAGCGCACCAAGCAAGACATCTAGAGCCTCCCGTAGAAGCAGGAAAACCTCATAGTGATATGGGGAAGCCCGCACCGTACCGCTTCGGTCGGTGTCGGGAGGATGTCACTAGTAACCGAAGCCTTCATTGCTATCCACTTGAGGGGGTTCAATGCCGTAGTTGTTTTGCTGAGGTCTTTGATTACCTTCTCCTTGGTTATTGGCGTTAGGGTTTCTCTCACCAAAAGAAGGCTGGGATGAGGGATAGGCTGGTATGGGTGCGGGGGCTACACCGTTACCATAGGGGTTGGAATAGGGTTGGGGATTATAGGGTTGACTATTAACATAGGGGGGCTGTGCTGTTTGCCCAAAATCGTTACTAACCGAAGGGTTATTGGGTTGGGGATAAGTTGAATTGGGATAGGCGTTACCTCTTGGGGTTATGGGGGCAGGATAGTTGGGCCGTACTGGTCTGACGGGAACACCCAAAGGCTGACTATTTTGTGGGGTCGATGGATCTCTCAGGGAGGTTGGGGAAGTATCTAGATTGTCTAAGGCATCTTTTAAGGGATTTTCTTGAGACTGGGGAGTTTCAACCACTGTATCGGGTATTTTGATCGGACGACTGGCATTTTTTGAAGGCTGTAGGGGAGGAAATAAGGAGCCAAGATCCTTGAAACTAGGGATTAGGGGCTGAAAGCCAAGAGAGGGACTTTTCCCTCTTCGGTTTGGATTAGCAAATTCTTGGGGTACTGAAGGGGGATCGAGTAAGGGATCACTGAGTATAGGGGTTTCAGGTTGTGCTGTTTCGAGGGGATCATCAAAGGGAGTCCCTTGAGGGAAAGCCGAATTTTCAGGAATTCCTGATGGGTTGAGATTATCATTTTCTAAAGTCACCCCAATGTCGATGTTATTGCCTACTTCTGCTTCAAATTCTCCATCAACAGATTGAGAGGGAAGCCCATCTGCCCCTAACCATTCAGGATGAATTGAATACTGCCATAAACATATCGCCACTAGCCCCATAAGACCAAGAGATCCCCAAACTTTGATATTTGCTAGGGGTTTGAGTCCTGCTAAAAAGTAACGTAATGATGAGTGGGAGGGTTTAGGATGAGTCATGGCCCAAAAAATGTCTTGTCTTTACTCATTTAGTCTATCTTATATTCCCAAAGTGGAAATCATGTTAACTACCCCAACTAAATCAGAGATTATTGATACTTCTGACTTCTTGAATTGCTTGTTAATTTTTGTTAATTATAATTTACAGATTAAAGAAAATATAAAATATAAATAAATTCGGAGTTGAGGCCGGTCCTTTAAGGCAAATTTTTTCCATGTCTGAGATCGCTCTTACAATCAAAGTAAATTCTTTCTCATTTCTCTGTATAATGCTAATTATATTGACAATTGTTTCGTATAAGAAAAAGATATTGATAGCAAAATTATTCTTTTCTTAAATTATTTATTGTCAGCAAAAATATCAATAGTATTCTGGAATTTTTTAGAAGTTATTTAAAGTTTTAGCAGTTAAAAGTTGACAAAGATATTCATTGTTATAACTAGCTTGATTTTGTTTACTCTTAAGAGGAATACTATAGAAGTACAAAGAAAGATTAGGACATTATGGTAAGGTGGGCAATGCCCACCCGACAAGGTTTTGCAATTTCATAAACGTCCTAAACATAATGCGTAGTGCTATACTTTGAGCATAGGTCTGGTGTTCTCTGTCGGCTACAAAATGCCCGTCGAACTCACGTTTTACAAGATGTCTTTTGACAACTCTCAAAAATTTTGCCAAAATTCATCGAGTAAATTGTTCAATCATTATTGTGAGAGTGAAGCGTGAATTTCTTTAATTATTGTCCTTTTCTTTCTAACTTTTCTCTATATAAAAGCCGTCTAGTGGTTTATAGTTTAACCTTGGCCTCATTAGCTACTCCTTCCATAGCTCATGCCACCTCCGTGACTTTTGAAACTGATTTTATTACAGGGGAAGGAGTAGGAACAATTTTAAGTCAAAATTCTGCTCAAATATTTTCTTATCTGGAAAATAATGTCTTGTTCACTGCATTTCCTTTTACCGAACCCAATGATTCACAAAGTCACTTTCATTTATTTGATAATGTAGCTCTTCCTAGTGATAACATTGATTTTTTAATGGGTTCTGATTCTGCTGGACTCTCTATCACTTTAGGTAACACTGCTCCCACAGAATTTTTTAGCTTTATAAATTTGGACATCCGAGAAGTCAGAGACGGTGAAGATGTTGTTTTTGAAGGATTTAATAACCAAGGTTCTACTGGCACAATGTTATTTAGTGCTAACACTAATCCTGGATTGACTACTCTTGACTCAACAATTTTTACTAACGTTAACCGAGTCGATATCTATTACTTAAATAGTGGTTTAGGAGGAGAACCTCTCAGTGGTTCGGGAATTGTTTTTGATAACCTTCAAATCGAAACAGTCTCTGTCCCTGAAACTGATACTCTCCCTTTATCTTTGGCTGGTCTTACTTTTTTAATAGCGAGTAATTTTACTTCTACCATCAAGAAGAAATCCCCGAAAAAATAGCTATTGAATAGCTATTATTGACTAACATTTTAGCTAAGATTAAGTAGGGTTTTGGGAACAGAATCAAGCCCCTTGCGACATTAAGTCGGGCATTCATCCCTAATCTATAGAGAATCAGGGAATTCTGCCCGACACTAAGTTAAAGAGGGGACATTGCACCTCTTTAATCCTTACTAAATCACGGTTCCATCAGGGATGACAGCATTTTTGATGACCACCACAATGCCATTGCGAATATAGAACCCTTCATCTTCACGATTGGATTCTTCTATCCCTTCTTTATTGGCAATGATTACATTGCTGCCAATACGGGCATTTTTATCCACAATTGCTCGTCTGACGGTGCTTCCTTTGCCGATACCCACAGGAATTTTCCCTTCCTCTCGCAAAGACTGTCGAGTTTCAGGAGATTCATAAAAATCTGCTCCCATCAACAGAGAGTCTTCGACAGTACAATCGGTTTCAATGCGACTCCGAATCCCTAAAACTGAGTTATGGATGCGACAATCTTTGATAATGCACCCTTCACTAATCATGGACTCGGTAATGTTGCAATTGAGAACCTTGGTAGGGGGTAAATTCCGGGCCCGAGTGTAAATAGGAGCCTTTTCATTGTAGAAGCTAAAGCGAGGGGTTGGTTGACGATTTAAGGCCAAATTCGCTTCATAGAAGGCTTCAATGGTTCCAATATCTTCCCAGTACCCTTTAAAGAGATAAGCCTGGAGATTATAATCTTTGGCAGATGCGGGAATAATCTCTTTACCGAAATCGGTTTGTTCTGGATTGTTTTTAAGCAGATCGGTTAACGCCTGTTTATTAAAGACGTAAATCCCCATAGACGCAATATAAGGGCTTTCTTTTGCTTGTTCTGGGTTCAAGCCTAGAATAGATGTATCCACCTGCATCTGCTTTAATGCATCCCCTTTCGGCTTCTCAGAAAAGTCGACAATGCGCCCTTTGTCATCCATTTTCATTAAGCCAAAACTGGATGCTCGTTTTTCATCAATGGGGACCACAGATAAGGTAATATCCGCACCAGTTTCCTGATGTCGTCTCACAAAATCACTGTAGTCCATACGATAGAGATGATCACCAGACAAGATTAAATATTGATCTACATCCCATTCATCAAATAACCACAGATACTGACGCACAGCATCGGCTGTTCCTTGGAACCAACTGGGATTTTCTGTTGTCTGTTGCGCCGCTAAAACTTCTACAAACCCATCACTAAAGTTTGTAAAGTTATAGGTGCGTGTTAAATGTCGATTCAAGGAAGCAGAGTTAAATTGAGTTAAAACGTAGATTTTGAGTATTTCTGCGTTAATACAATTACTAACGGGAATATCAATTAAACGGTATTTCCCTGCTAAGGGAACGGCGGGTTTGGCCCGTAACTTGGTTAAGGGATATAAGCGCGTACCTGCGCCACCACCGAGTATGATTGCTAGAACTTTCTTCACAAGATAACCTCGCGATTGCCTGTTACACCTCTCCACTAAAGTTTAGGACTGAGGGGGACATATGGGAAGTGGGGAGTGGGGAAGCGGGGGAGTATGGTGAAAATATTGATATTTTCCTCATCAACAAAGACAAATCTTCTTAACAGAGCCGTCTTGGGAGATTTAGGGAGATAGTTTTTGCTCCAGAATAAGTACAAGATTTTTTTTTTTCTATTAATAATGAATCGATTACCTAGAAATAACTCAAAAGAGCAAGTACCCCAATCGAGTAATATTTTCACTCTGCTTAAAAATATCCTGACTAATCCTTTGGAGACAGTTTTATAACGAAACACGGGATGTTCAAAACTCCTGTTTTTAAAGAGGAGATATTGAACGACGAACCATTTTTAAATGCCGTGAAGATGATAAAATGGGGGTAGTCAGCATAGACTTTAAAACCTACCGGGGGACTCTCAGAAAGTTTACGCCCAACACCTGAATAAGCAGGGTTTAAGGAGATATCATCACGCCCCTTGAGGCCAAGGTGGTGAGCCTGGGAACTTGTGAAAACAAGATAATAACTATCCCGATAGGGATAGGTTATGAATCTCCTTACTTCTAGTAAAGAGAGCGTCAAAAGAAAAAGACACAACTATAGGAATTTATCCTTTAATCGTGTCAAATATGTTTTAAGTTATTGTTTGAGATTGATTTGGAGTTAGCGAGTTTTTATTGCTTCTCTGACTCCACTTGACTCTCAACATTAGGTGGTAGTTGGGGAGTAGGCTCTGGGTTTAAGACTGGCCCCACCCCTAATAAAGCAGCAATGATTCCAAGAATTGTCATAACTATTTGAGTAGATAAGTTAATATCGACGTTTATTTTAATAGCCGACTTTTGTTGATTATCTTTGTCTGTTTTGGTTCGTAAAAAACTAAACATATTTGTTTGTTCCTGCTTTCAATTTGAGTTCAATGTGGGCAGTTGTTTGAGATTAAATTCCTTGTACCAGTGATCATCATCATAAGAGCATTAACTTAGGAACAAAAGAGTCTGATCAACATTGATCACAACTGATCACAACTGATCAAAAAATCTGACAATATAGAGGGATTAACTTACACATTAAATGGCAGATACTATCACACTAACTAAGAGCGATAGACAGTATTTGCTCCAAAAGTTCAAACATTTCAAGGATAGTTTTGGCTGTCGAGAAGGTCCAAAATGTCCAGTCTTAGCTGAAGCGGCTAAAATTAGATTAGAATCCCAGGTTAAAAAACACATTATAATACACAACAAAACAGGAAGAAAATTTGTTCGATCAAATGACACCAAATACCGTATTGAAAGTTCTTGTCTAATTGAAGATAGACAAAAGTATGAAGAACTTTTTACTATCAAATCAGATTGTGAATACTTTATTTTAAAGGAGGGAATTTATTACATCCAATTTGATAAAATATTAGAGCTTTTTGATCAATTTATTGTTCGTGCTAATGATCTTTCCTGGCCTACCTTTAGACGTTTGGTGGGCAAGCTTAATAAAGATAAGGATCAGATATCTATTAACAAAACTGCTGTAAAATTCTTCTGTGCCGCATTAAACGTTAACTTAGAAGAGTTACAAGGATATCAGGCAAATGACAATCATATTAAGCAAAAATATCGACCAATATCTCATGAAGAAATAAGGGAAGAAAAAAGGGAAGACAAAATAAAAATACAAAGGTTTAATGAATGTCTATCTAGATATTTTAATTATGAATCAGAATTAGCACAACTCAAAGAAATTGCTTTGAATTGCAATCATAAAATGCAACTATACACTTTTATTGGTGATGATAGAAGATATTTTCAATGGATGATAAAAAGAATCAAATATAAAATTAAAAAATGGAGTTCTTTAAACGAGTGTATCATAATTGATGATATTTCAGTGACCAGTTCTAGTATAGATTTTAGTGGTGAATATCTTAAAAGTAGATTAGGGAAAGAAATTGAAATAAATCAATTAAATAAAGAACTAGATAAACGCAATATTATTATGATTATTAAAAATGTAGATTGCTTAGATTCATCTTCGTTACAAGAAATTATTATCGATCAATTTTGGAGTCAATTAAAACAATCAGTTTCCAACTCTAGGGGCTTCTTTTTTATGATTTGGTTGAGTAAAAATAATCCAAGTTTTATGGAATCTAGTTTATTACACAACATTCCTATAATTACTCTAGAAAATAAATTTAAGGAGGTAGATTTTGTTGAAATAGTACCCAAATTATCTATTGCTTTAAATGATAAAATTAATTGGAATGATACTACTGTAAAATGGCTTTTTAAACAAAGTAAGAGAGGTGATCCTCAAGAAACATTTACTGCTTTCCATAAACAACTAAAAGTAAACTAAAGATATGAACAAAAAAACATTAACTTATACAGGAAACATTCAACCGAAACCAGGGATTTACTATGAACCTATTCAACGAGAAATCTATCCTTATACAGCAGAAGATGAATTGATTGAAGTGGTTAATTTAGCTATTGAATTAGGGATGCCCTTACTACTAGAAGGTGAGCCTGGTTGTGGCAAAAGTCGCCTCGCTCATGCTCTAGTTTATGAGTTTAATTACCATAAAAAAAATAAGCCAATTAAATATTATGAATGGACAGTTCAATCTACCAGTAAAGCGGAAGAAAGTTTGTATCAATATGATTATATTGGACGATTACAAGCTGCACAAATTAAGGAATTACTAAACAAATCATCCGTAACTACTACACAAATAAACGAACAAGATTCTTCTTCTATAACTAATCAAGAAAATAGCTCTGAAAAAGAATCTTCCACCAATAAAATTGAAGATAATGAGCATGAGATACATGATAATCAAGATCCTACTAATCGTAAAGATTGGGTAAATTTACAACCATTAGGGAAGGCATTTAAACGAAGTCAAGATTATCAAGAACAATCTGTTGTCTTAATAGATGAAATAGATAAAGCAGATCGAGATTTCCCCAATGATTTACTATTAGCAATTGAATCTGGTTGTTTTTTTATTAGAGAAACACAAGAAACAATTAGAGCCAATCAAGACAGTTTACCGCTCATTATTATTACCAGTAATCAAGAAAAAAACTTACCCAATGCTTTTCTGAGACGCTGTATTTACCATTATATTGAATTTCCTAAACCAGAAAGATTAATCGAAATTTTAACAAAACGTTTTACTGATGCAGAAGAAGAGGTTATTATAGAAGCTGTTAAGCGATTTATGCAAGTGAGAGAGGCACAGGAAGATAATAAACCTCCAGGAGAGAAAAAAGTTAGCACCAGTGAATTAATCTTTTGGTTTAAATCCTTATTAAAGGATAAACCGGATCTAATTAAAAAGAAACTCAAAGATAAAAAGCTTCCTCACCCTGGCATTTTATTAAAAAGTCGCGATGATTTACAAGAATATGGAGAATTTTAAATGAAGTCAGAAATAAATATTTTGATAATTTCTACTGTTTAAATTGGATTTAAGATGACATCTCCTCTACTAGATTTATTTTACCAATTAAGAGATGAAGAAGGATTTTCTTTATCTATTGAACAGTATAATCGTGTCAATAATTATCTGCTTCAAAAGTGTGCAAATGAGGCCAATATTAATGAGATTGAAAATCATAGTTTAAACAATTCTCAACTTAAACGTCTCTGTCAAGCTTTATGGGTTAAATCTTTTGAACAAAAGCAAAAATTTAATCAAGCCTGGGAGCAAATGCTTCAGCTTCACCAAGAAATTGATTTAGAAATTAATCAAGAGAAGATTATTGATCAGAAAAACAATGATAATCTTCAAATAAATACAGACAAATACCCTGGCGAAATAACTCCTGTTTCCGAAGCTAAAAATCAGGCTCCACTACCACCATCATCATCTCCTCCTTCTCCTTCTCCTCCTCAATTAACTGCTAAAGATTCACAAATTGGTACAGCCATTGAAACTAGAAAACGATGGAATTCTTTTCCTAAAAATAACCCAGACTATTACCCTATCGGAACGGCTAAACTTCAAGAAAGTTGGCAACAATTACATCCTTTACCCGTTCAAAGTCCCCGTCGAGAATGGGACATAAAATCCACCGTTATTGAAGCAGCAAAACAAGGATTTTTTCAGCGAATCATTTACAAAAAAAAGCAACTTTATCGTCGAGAAATTGTTATTTTTATCGATCGCTCAGACTCGATGATTCCTTTTGCTGGTTTTGGCAGAATCCTGATCAATTCTTGGCAAGATGCTAGTGCTTATTATTTTGACAATGTGATTACAGAAGAAATCCTCATCTCAGAAAAAGGATGGGATAGTCAATCCTTAAATAAAACCCTTCTCAATTACACTCCAGAATATACCAGTTGTCTCATTTTCAGTGATGCTGGTGCAGCCAGGAAACGCTATGTCGAAGAAAGATTTAGCGAAACTGAAAACATGATTCAACGTTTAACCGCAAGATTTAGTAGGGTAGCCTGGTTAAACCCCTTACCCTATCAACGCTGGTTAGGCACAACTGCCTTAGACATTGCGGATTTGTCGGAAAATATGCCAACTTTTGCTATGTTTGGCTTAGAAATTGAAGAATTTGAGCGTCTAATTACTTGGCTCAAAGAAGAAGCCATTCCTGCTCGTCATTTTCAACTCGACTTTTCTCAACAATGGGAACAGGGAATATATGATGATGACTTTTTCAGCCCAGAAGCTCAATTAAAGTTGTTTGAACAGGATTATGACACAAATACCTACGACTTAGCCACCCGCAGTGCCTTTCCCCTTAGTTTATCCCCAGATTTGCTTTATTATCTCCGTCACCATCAAGACAAAGACAAACAACCCCCTTGGTATGCTGTAGCCGATATTCTGCTTTCTGGGTTAGTTCGTCGCATCAATAGAGAGCTATACGAAATGTCCCCCGATATTCGTAACATTCTCTTACCAAAATTGAGCAAAGAAGACCTAAAAACCCTTGCAAATCAACTCCAGACATATATTCAACAACAAATAGGAGAAAATAGTCAATTACCCCCTAACCTACAACATCAACAATGGTTATCCTTAGCCTATCTACAACCCAGTCAAGCAGTTGACGAACTCAAACAGGCTCTACAACAAGCTCTCAAAAACAATAACCGGGTACGTCTCGTTAGACTAAACACATTATTAAAAAATCTAGAAACCGCACTGGAAGGGTATGAACCCTTATTAACCCTTACTGAAACCCTTGCAGCCTATTCCAGAGGGGATTTAACCAGTGTAGCCAATGCCCTTAACAGTCCGGCTGATGACGAAAAAAACCTACAATTGGGCTTAATTGAAGAAATCCAAACTATCTCTCCCTTCAAATTAGAACCCCTCAGCATCAATATCCCTACCCTACAATTTGTCTTTACCGCAGAAACCGTCTTTGTCGATAACACTGGGCAAATCATCAAAAAACAACCCATTAAAGCCTATTATTACCACGAAATCTTAGAACAGAACAGAGAAGAAGATACAAAAGATAATCCCCTCAGCATTCGCATGATTTATATCCCAGAAGGGCAATTCTTCATGGGAACCCCAGACGAAGAAATTGAACGACTCTGTAAAAAGTATGATGTCAACTACTTTAATTTAGAGAAACCCCAACATTTAGTTAACGTTTCCCCCTTTTACCTTAGTCAAACCCCCATTACCCAAGCACAATGGAAAGCGATCGCCTCAAGAGAAGATTTAAAAGTAGAACGGGATCTCGAACTTGAACCCTCAGAATTTAAAGGAGAAAATCGACCTGTTGAACGAGTCAGTTGGGAGGAAGCTGTTGAATTTTGCCAAAGACTCTCAAAATTGACAGGGAAAGTTTATCAATTACCCAGTGAAGCTCAATGGGAATACGCCTGTAGAAGTCAGAAGTTTGAAGTCAGAAGTCAGAAGGAAAAGTTAACCCTAACGCAATGGAATCAGCAATATTATCAACCCTTTCACTTTGGACCTACCCTAACTTCAGACATAGCGACTTATGATGGTAGCAGAACCTTTGCTGATGAACCAAAAGGAAAATCTAGAAGAAAAACCACCCTTGTTGCTCAATTCCCCCCCAACACTTTTGGACTCTATGATATGCACGGCAATGTCTTGGAATGGTGTCAAGATGACTATCACTCAAATTATCAAGGCGCACCCATCGATGGTAGTGCCTGGATAGATGAAGAGTCGAATAGAACAAAAATACTCCGTGGCGGTGGCTTGTTCACCTTTCCTGAGAATTGCCGTTCTGCCGCTCGCAGCTACCCTTCCCGCGTCAACCGCGTCAGCTATTTTGGTTTTCGCGTTATGTGTAGTGCTGCGAGGAGTGAATGAAGTCAGAAGTTTGAAGTTAGGTAAAATCAAGTTAGTATTTCATTTAACTTGAAATGGTAAATAAGCCGGAGGTTTTATGAAAGCAACAACCCTCGAAACCATCCATACCACCAAAACCGTCTATCATTTCACCGAAGATTTAGGGGTTCCCCTCATCCTTCCCTTACAAATGATTCAGATCCCCCGTGGTACTTTTATCATGGGAGCCTCAAAAACAGAACAAGGTAGCAGTGATGATGAACAAACTCAACATCAAGTCACTGTCAATAGCTTTTTTATGGCACGTTATCCCGTCACTCAAGAACAATGGCAAGCGATCGCTAAACGGGAAGATTTAAGAGTTGCCATCGAACTTGAAAGACTAGAGCCATCAGATTTCAAAGATGATTATCAAGAGGGTGAACAGCAAATAACCCATTGGAAAAGACCTGTAGAACAGGTTAGTTGGCAAGAAGCGATGGAATATTGCGCTAGATTATCTAAACTGACTGGAAAAGCTTACAGTCTCCCCACCGAAGCTCAATGGGAATACGCTTGTCGTGCTGGAACAACCACGCCCTTTCATTTTGGAGAAACCATCACCACTGATTTAGCTAATTATGATGGAACAGACGAGAATTGGTTAGGGAAGGGTAATTATGGCCAAGGACCAAAAGGGATTTATCGTCAGCAGACAACTCCAGTGGATTATTTCAACGCTCCTAACGCCTTTGGTTTAAGTGATATGCACGGCAATGTCTGGGAATGGTGTTTAGATCCTTGGCATAACAACTATGAAGACGCACCTTCTAACGGTCAAGTTTGGGATCAGGGAAAAGAAGACTTATACGACAACATTACCAAAAATCTTGATGTCTTGTTAGAAGAGGAGAGAACTTGTGTACTCCGTGGCGGTAGCTGGGTCACCGTTCCGCAGAATTGCCGTTCTGCCGATCGCAGCCTCAATAAACGCGACAGCCGCGGCAACGGTATTGGTTTTCGGGTTATGTGTGGTGCCCAGAGAAGTGAATGAAGTCAGAAGTCAGAAGTTTGAAGTCAGAAGTTCCGCACTATGGCACAGAAGTTTGAAGTTTGTAGTGCGAGGAGGAATTAGTTTCCGGTTAACGATGGGAGAAAGTCAACAGCTAATGAAGTCAGAAGTCAGAAGTTTGAAGTCAGAAGTTCCGCACTAGTTCGATATAGGGAAATTTGCAGACAACTTACTAAAATCAGCAGTCTCAAACCCTCATTGTCTCCTTGAAAAAATCATAACCCCGAACACCGAACTCTGCGCCACCGAACTCGCATGATGCAAATTTCCCTGAATCGCCTAATATATCTATGGTGATCCTCGGAATTAAAAACAGTATGCGAATTGCCTTATTCACAGAAACCTTTTTACCTAAAATTGATGGTATTGTGACCCGTTTACGCCATACCGTTGACCATTTACAGCGCAACGGAGATCAAGTTTTAGTCTTTTCTCCTGACGGTGGGTTAAGAGAACATAAAGGGGCAAAAATTCATGGGGTAAAAGGCATTCCCCTACCCTTATATCCTGAATTGAAATTAGCGATTCCAACCCCCACAGTGGGTAAAAAGTTAGAACAATTTCAACCAGATTTAATTCATGTAGTCAATCCTGCAGTTTTAGGTATTGGGGGCATATATTATGCCAAAACTATGAATATTCCCTTAGTCGCTTCTTATCACACCCATCTCCCCCAATATTTACACCATTATGGCTTAGGTTCCTTAGAGGGCTTATTATGGGAACTCCTCAAATTAGGTCATAACCAAGCCCGTTTAAACTTGTGTACCTCAACCGCAATGGTGAATGAATTGGTAACTCATGATATTGAAAGGGTGGATTTATGGCAAAGAGGAGTGGATACGGAGATGTTTCAACCCCATTTGGCCTCAACAAAAATGCGAGCACGTTTATCAGGAGGCAACCCCGATAGTCCCCTACTTTTGTATGTGGGGAGGGTTTCCGCAGAGAAGCAAATTGATCAGATAAAACCCGTCCTAGAAGCCATTCCCGAAGCACATTTGGCAATTGTGGGTGATGGCCCCCATCGAGAGGCATTAGAGTCTCATTTTGCAGGAACTCAGACCCATTTTATAGGCTATCTCCAAGGCTTAGAATTAGCTTCTGCTTTTGCTTCGGCAGATGCCTTTGTTTTCCCTTCTCGTACTGAAACCTTAGGCTTAGTTTTATTAGAGGCTATGGCGGCTGGATGTCCGGTAGTAGCAGCCAATTCCGGGGGCATTCCTGATATTGTCACAGATGGTATCAATGGTTATCTATTTGAACCAACTGATCCAGATGGGGCCATTACGGCAACAAAACGCCTCTTAGCAGCAACGGAGGAACGGGAACAGTTACGCACTAATGCCCGACAAGAAGCAGAAAAATGGGGATGGGCAGCAGCAACTCATCAGTTACGACGCTATTATGAGGCTGTTCTCCAGAAGGAGACTTTACCAAAAGCATCCTAGGTTGAGCAATTGTACCAGATCCGCTTGTTATCGTAGAGTAATATTCTATCTCCCTCTGCCTTCTTAAGATGATTATCTACTTTCTAAAGCGGATTTGGTATCACCGCACTTATGGGGTGGTGATTCCTCAAGCTGGCAATTTAGGTTTCTGCTTCGTTTTGCGATCAATTGTTTTTAACTAACCGCCGAGAAGCCCCGCACTATAAACGAGGAACCTATGTATCGAACCGTAGGTGAGTACCTGCTTGCGCGTTCCCTTGGCGAATGCGATTCGCCGGGGTCGCTCGCCAATGTTTTAGTGTCGGGAGTCGTCACGAAATTTTCTCTATAATTAGTCTTAAAAACTATTTATTTGAACGCTTAAGATGGAACTCAGAAAAGTTTATCAAATTCTCGAAAATACTTCTATTGGCCAAGAACTCACGGATCAAGAGTTACAACAATTGGCAGAGGCAGGAACCATGAAAAAGGTTGAGGCTGGTACTGTTTTAATGTCTGAAGGAGAAGCTAGTGAGGAGTTAATTGTTTTACTAGAAGGCGAAACCGAAGTTTTAAAAGGGTTTTCGCAGCAGCAAACTCGACAAATAGCCAAACAAAAAACTGGTGCGGTTTTGGGGGAAATGGGCATATTTTTACAACGCCCTCGCAAAGCAACGGTGAGAAGTTTAACCCCTTGCCAAATTTTTGTTTTTAAGCGGGAGAATTTAGAAAAATTACGAGAAAAAAATGATAGTTTAGTTAGTAAGGTGGCCATTAACTTAGGACAAGTGGTTAGTAAAAAACTAGAAATACTAAACGAAGATGTTGTTCAGTTACTAGATGGTAACAATCAGTTACTAACTACCATTGAAAGTTTACGCAATTCTGATTCAAAGTCTGAATTAGAAACCATGCGAACTCGTTTACTATCCCAAGCTAAACATTTGCGTCAAAGTCAGGAAAAAGTTGAGAAACAACTTAACTACCTAAATACAGAAATTAACCAGACAAAATTAACTCGTCGTGCAGCAGAATTAGTCATTGCTATTTTGGCTGGTGGTGTGGCAACTTTTGCCATAGGGCAATTGATTGGATTAGGATTGAGTAAGGTTCAATTATCAACGGAATCTGATGATATTCAACCTGCTTCTATTCCTTATATTAACAGTCAAGAAGATTGCGAGAAACGAGAGGGAAGTGTTTGGTATGAAGACAAATGTTGGGACTTCACTCATAGTCCGGATTGGTAATTATTTAATACTCTGTTAACATCTCCCAGTCTGATCATTGACTTGATCTACTCAGAGATGTTAATCAATCATACTTGTTATTTAGTTTAAATTATTGAGTGGAGATTCTAGTAAGTTTAAAGCCCATTTCTAGAGATGTTCCTTCTCCTGCGGGGGGATAAATACGAATTCTAGTAGTTGGAGCCAATTCTTTCAAATATTTAGACAACGAGGGAAGATATTTTAAGACTTCCCAATTTTGCCTTCTATTAGGGCAAATAATCACCAAAGTTAACCCCATACCACAAGTGGTGACATACCAGCCACAGTTCGACAAGAGTTTTTGAGTCAGGCGATCGCAACTATTATAAAAATGGTTAGTAATTGCTTGATCGAGTTGACGCTGTAAGGTGTCATCTACAGGCATCTGAGGGGGTAAATCTTCAGGGCGTTGGTAAAAATTACTCATTAATCTAAATGTTATCAATTGATTACTTTTCTATTAATTTATTTACCGTAAACTGTGCATTTAGTCAATTTTAAACGTCAGGAAAATTTGTTTAAATGGATGTATTGTGTTAGTATCTGCCATAATTTCTCAACTAATAACTAGATAGCGTGATGAAAATACCCTTAAAAGAAACCCGAAGAAAACCATTAAATTTAGCTCCTTATTTATTTTTATTTCCTGCACTATTTTTGCTGGCAATTACGGTGTTTATTCCTGCAATACAGGCGTTTTCTTTAAGCTTTACCGAATATAGTTATGATATTACCCAACCCCCTCAATGGGTTGGATTAGACAATTTTCAAAGATTACTCAGTGATCAGGTTTTTTGGATAACCTTACGTAATACAATTTTATATCTGATTGGAGTTGTCCCGATTTTAGTTTTTTCCCCTTTAATATTAGCAATTTTGGTCAACAATAAATTAAAAGGAATTAGTTGGTTTCGATTAGCTTTTTATGTTCCTGTTGTAATTTCTATGGTGGTTGCAGGAATTGCTTGGAAAGCTTTATATAGTGCCAATGGTTTATTTAACCAAATATTACAAGGATTTGGTCTTCAAGAGGGTATTCCTTGGTTAACAAGCCCTGATTTGGCAATTTGGAGTGTTATGTTAGTAACTATTTGGAAAGGATTGGGTTATTATATGGTCATTTATTTGGCAGGTTTACAAGGAATTCCTTCAGAATTATATGAAGCGGCTGCCATTGATGGCTCGGATGGTTGGATTAAACATTTAGATATTACAATTCCTTTAATGCGCCCTTATTTATTATTAGTTGGAGTAATTTCTTCTATCTCTGCAACCAAGGTTTTTGAAGAGGTTTATATTATGACTCAAGGAGGTCCATTAAATCGCTCTAAAACTATTGTTTATTATGTCTATGAAAGGGCATTTCAAGACTTAGATATTAACTATGCTTGTACCATTGGACTTGTCTTATTTCTCATCATTTTAGTTCTTTCGGTTATTAATCTCAAAATCTCAAAAAATCCTACACTTTAAATCATCTATGAAAACAAGAATTGAACAATTACCAAAAGCTGAATTACACATTCATATCGAAGGTGCTTTAGAGCCTGAATTAATGTTTAAATTAGCGCAACGTAACCATAAAAAACTCCCCTTTGATTCTGTAGAAGCAGCAAAACAAGCCTATGAGTTTAAAGACTTAAAATCCTTTTTAGATATCTATTATCAAGGTGCTAATGTTCTCTGGAGAGAAGAAGATTTTTATGATTTAACTTGGCATTATTTACAGAAGGCAAAAAAACAAAATATTTGTCATACAGAAATTTTTTTTGATCCTCAAACCCATACCAATAGAGGGATTCCTTTTGAAGTTATTATCACCGGAATCAGCGAGGCTTTAAAAGTAGCTAGAGAAAGGTTAAATATTTCTAGTCATTTAATTCTTTGTTTTCTGAGAGATTTAACTATAGAATCAGCCTTTGAAACATTAAAGACTGCGACAAAATATGGTGATAAAATTATTGCTTTTGGTTTAGATTCAGCAGAAAAAAACAATCCTCCTTCTAAATTTAAAGAGGTATTCGATAAAGTAAGAGCAGAGGGTTTTTTAACAGTTGCTCATGCAGGAGAAGAAGGGACATCAGATTATATTTGGCAAGCGATCAATCTTTTAAAAGTTTCTCGCATTGATCATGGTGTGCGTTGCATTGATGACCCTAATTTAGTAAAATTCTTGGCAGATAAACAAATTCCTTTAACCGTTTGCCCTTTATCCAATGTCAAGTTAAAAGTCTTTAATTCCCTAGGAGAACATAACCTGAAAACTTTATTGAATCAAGGGTTATGTATTACTATTAATTCTGATGATCCTGCTTATTTTGGTGGCTATCTGAATGAAAATTTTATAGCTATTACTGAAGCATTAAACTTAACAAAAGCTGAGCTAAAAAAATTGGTTAATAATTCTTTTCAAGCTTCCTTTCTTAGCCAGCAAGAAAAAGAGAACTTATTTATCCAATAATTAATGTTACCGAAGATAATGGTATCATGCTGTTAAGCATCTAATTCAGTTATTTGTACACAGGTACTTGGGGATCTTTCTCGATGAGTAAAGATCTAGAAATTATTAAGTCTAAAAACGATATCCTAACCTATTTTCTGATTGTTTTTCAAAAAAAATCTCCCATTGCCATCGGTGTAATCAAGCGATCCACATCCAAGATAAAAACCGTTAATAATTCATTGTTGTGTTGCAGCCTAGTCACATGGGTAGCCATATCTAAGGTATCCCCCTGACGATAAGAGTCAGGCAAAGTACGAATCTGAGATAGGGGTAATTCAACCAGAGTAGGGGTTTGAGAAACTAAAATTCCCAATAACTCCTCAAGACTATTTTTCGCCAGGATGAGGAACTGTCGGCCTTCTAATGAAGGTTGAGGGACTTTAAATAAACGTTTATGAAGATCAATGGCCGTAATTTGATGATCATCAACATATATGAGTCCCACCGCACCGGTTCCACTCCCTTCCATAGGGGTGTAGTGAGTGATTTTTTTGACAGATTCCACTGGCAACGCTAAATTAAGACTACCAGTTTGGAAAATGAGTAGTTTGCGAAAACGGACTTGTTTTTGCCCACCATAAGGGTCAACATTGATAGTGTAATAGGAACTGGTCTTAGTCATGGGATCTTTGGGAGAATTTAGAATTTAGAATCAAGAATTGGCAATAAAGAAGGGTTAAATAACAATCATATTCTTAATGGTTTCGAGGAACTGTTGTTCGATGTAGGGTTTAGTGAAGTAGGCACTAGCCCCCAAATGGGTTGCTAACTGACGGTGTTTTTCGCTGCTACGAGACGTTAACATCGCTACAGGAATCTTCATCAGATTGGGATCGCGACGACGCTGCCCTAAAAACTCAAATCCGTTCATATTTGGCATTTCCACATCACAGATCACCAATTGTATTCCTGAACTCTGTTGTAGTTGTTCTAAGGCTTCTCGACCATCTCTGGCTTGTAAGACTCGATACCCTGATTTTTGTAAAGTTAGTGCCAACGTACGGCGTAACGCCGCCGAATCATCAACCACTAAAATAGTGGGATTTTGGGTCATGGCAATGGGAGGCGCAACCTGATGCTCACTGGCTTCTACCACTATACCCGCAGCCTTTATGGAAGATTCATAAGACTCCAGACATTCTTCAATTAATGTTGTTCCATTGACCACAGGGATTAACGTTCCATCTCCTAAAATGGTGCAACCATAGGTATAAGCAGGAGCCGCCATAGCCTTTCCGAAGGGTTTGATTACTAATTCTTGTTCTGTAACCAAACGACTCACTTCCAGAGCATATAATTGTTCTCCCCGTCGTAGGATCAGCAAAGGGGAACCCCAGTTATCCGGAGTAGCAATGCCATGAAAGGCTTGAGAGCCTAACCCTTCTGGAAAAGGACTGCGATAATCGAGAAGATTTTGTACAGGATAGATGGGAATAATTTTTCTTTCCCAAGCTAAGAACCTTTGTTCCCCTGAAAATTTAATCTGTTGGGGTTCTGGCATAATAATTTCTTCGATACTATCAGAAGGCATAGCAATGGCTGAAGCTTGATGATAGTTTTCCGGTTGAACCAGGCAGACTAACAGTTTGGCAATGGTCAAGGTTAAAGGTAAGCTTAGGGTGAAGGTAGTGCCTTGGCCAGCAAGAGAAGTCACCGAAACAGTTCCTTTTAGGGCACTGATTTGTTCTCGAACCACATCCAAACCCACGCCACGGCCTGAGATTTCACTCACCTGAGCCGCAGTGGAAAAACCAGGCTCAAAAATGAGATCCTCTAGGGCCTGTTTGCTCATCACAGCCACCTGCTCTGGGGTCACTAACCCCCCTTCAACCGCTTTTTTAGCAATTTTCTCCAAATTCAAGCCCGCTCCATCATCGTGCATTTCAATCAGGGTTTGGTTCCCTTGGTGATAGGCCCGAATTTCAATTTGACCCTGTTCTGGTTTTCCTAACTTGCGACGAATCTCTGGGGGTTCAATGCCATGATCGAAACCGTTTCTTAAGAGATGTTGTAGGGGATCATATAATTTTTCTAAGGCAGCTTTGTCAACTAAAACTGCTGTTCCCGTTAGTTTTAATTTGACCTGTTTGTGATACTTATTAGATAAATCTCTGAGTACCCTAGGAAAGCGATTTAAAACTTCTCCTAAGGGTAACATTCTGGCCCACATTAATTCATCTCGAAGATTGGTGAGCATTTGTCGTTGTTCTTCTAGGGTTTGGTTAGAGGAACGTGCAAAGAGAACAATATCATCGACTGATTCTTCTAATTGCATCATCTCTTCTAATAAACTCTGTACAATAGAGTAAACCATCCCATAGGAATCCATTTCCAAAGAATCGAAGTTACTAGCAGAATTTAAACTATTTTCGCTGATTTTTTCTGGGTTGTAATTCGGTTTTGAAAATTGAATTGCCCCATATCTTTCGGGAGCAACTACCATTTTATCCGACAATTGTTTGAGAGTACCTGTGATTTTTTGGAAGTTAGAAAAACGAGCTAATAAGTCTTTGACTTTGTTTTGTAATTGGTCATTTTGTAAAGATAAACTATTGCGGTTAATGACTAATTCCCCCACCAAATTATTCATTCTTTCCAGTCGATTAAAATCAACCCTGACGGAGAGAGGTGCAGTGTTTTTCTTGGTTGATAAAGTATCTTTTTCTTGAAGCTTTTGGTGATTACTATTCTTTATAGAAGAACGAGTAAGCCTCTTGGAAGAAGTACCACGGAAAGACTGTTTAACCGTTTTCCTTGATGGTTTTTCAGAAGAAACCATCGAGCTTTCATCTTCCTCAACAATGGGCAACTCCTCAAACATTGCTTCGACTGAGCCAACCAATGTATCGAGATTCTCTTGGATTTTTGTGGCATCAATTTCAACTGGCAAAGCCTCTTCTTCGGGTGTTTCAACACTGCCAAATAAATCATCTAAAGAAGCGGCAAAAGGAAACTCCTGATTTTCTAGAGATTCCTCCGACAAGGCTTCCCCAAAGACATCATCCAAAGCTGGAACCCCGCTAAAGTCAGGTTCTTGGGTTTCCTCTAAACTGGCTCCGAAAATATCATCTAGGGGAGGGACATCGCTAAAATTAATGATAGTCTCTTGAGGATCAACTATTTTGCAAGGATCGATGGCTTGAAAAGAAGATGGCTCTGATAATGCCTCTTGTTCCTCCTCATCTTGGAAAAGATCATCTAAAGAAAGACGAGATACTTCTTGCATCACCGAGGTAGAAGCCTCCTCTTCCAATTGAGAGGCTTCTGTTGTCCACTGACCTGAAGCCAAACTTAATAATTCTGGAGACGGTTGACCTCCTGAGGAGCGATCGCCTTCTACCAAAACCAAATGATGACTCTGTTTCAAGTCCTTTAAGGCCACCTCCGCAATGGTTAAGACTTGATGGGGACACTGCTTCAACCCCTCTATTGTTTGAGCCACAATTTCCCCAAATCCTGGCAAACCCAATAATTCAGCAAATCCAGCAAAAACTTCCCCTTGGGTGCTTAAAACTGCTGTTGTCTGTTGCTTATCCCCAGAAGCAATGGCCGCTTCAATGGCCTCTAAACCCTGAGCAACATCCACCTCGAACAGAGAAGCAACAATATCAATCCCCAAATCTGCCGAAGAGGGAATATATTGGTCTCCTTGGGCCATACTATCCCCCAACAAGGCTTCGATAGCTTCAAAAATAGGCATAGCCACCTCAAGGGCCCCCTCCTCATCAAATTCCCCCATCTCTATCTGTTCTTGAAGGGGATTACGCAGTAGGTCATAAGCTTCTAACAACAAGGTTTCTAGTTGATTATCAATAATGACCGTTTCATCATAGAGTGCCTTAAAAATGTCTTCGAGACGATGGGCAAGAATTTTGATGGTATTGAGTTCCACACTGGCCGCACCACCTTTAAGGGAATGGGCAGCCCGCATGATTTCATGAACCGTGGCCTTATCTCTTTCTTCTTTGAGACTTAATAAGCCAGTTTCGATTATCTGTAGCAGTTCTGGGGCTTCTTCGATAAAGAATTGATAGGCTTGGTCGCGGATCTCAGGGTTCATCATGGTTCTTTGGGGAGTCAAGGGGGCAGGAATGGGGGATGGAGAATGGAGAATGGAGAATGGGGGATGGAGAATGGGGAATGGAGAATGGGGAATGGGGAATGGAGAATGTTTAATGAACTTTGAACTGTTCAACATTCGTTTTTAACTGTTGCGCAACAGTAAGTGCTTCTTGGAAAGAGTCGGCCAGATGGGTTGCGGAAATGGCAGTATTTTGAGCAATAGAAGAGACTTGACTCATTGCTCCATTCATCGACTTAGAGGTGAGAGATTGATCTTGAGCCGCTTCGGCAATGAGCTTCACTAATTCATTAATGTGTTGAGAAGCAGCCGTAATCTGAGTGAGACTATCGCGGGTTTGTTCAACTAATTCCGTTCCCTCTAGGACCTGTTGGGTTCCCCTTTCCATGGTTTGGGTAACTTCTTTGGTTTCTGCTTGAATACTGTTGACCAGGGTTTCAATTTCTGCCGTAGCTTCTGCTGAACTGGTGGCTAGGGTTCGCACTTCGTTGGCGATCACCGCAAACCCCCTTCCCCCTTCTCCAGCACGGGCAGCTTCAATAGAGGCTTTGAGTGCTAATAAGTGAGTTTGTGCAGCAAAGCGGCCAATTAAAGCCACCACTTTAGAAATCTTTTGAGAAGACTCCCCTAAATGATCTATTTTTTTGGTGGTTTCTGAGACCGTCTCTTTAATGGCGATCATCCCTTCTACGGTTTGAGTCATGGCCTTTTCTCCTGCTACCACCCGCTCCGAAGTCTCCTCAAAAGCACTTAGGGTTTGTTGCGCATTTTCCTCTACCAAGTGAATCGAGTCACTGATGGCCGATAAGCGATCGCCAACGACAGTAATTTGTTCAACCTGTTTGAGGGCTTCTCCTGTTAAGGTTTCGATTAAATGTTGATTACTGTCGGTGGTTTGGGAAAATCGTTGTGCTGCACCTTCGACATTGAGCACCAAACGACGTAAGTTATCCACTGTTGCGTTATAAGAATCAGCAATGGTGCCAATTTCATCTTCAGTGACTTGGGCGTGGGCGGTGAGATCACCACGACTGATGGGTTCGACTTCCATCAAGAGTTCCAGTGCCCTCTGTTGCAGAGCTTCTTTGGCCGCCCGTTGTTTTTCAGAGGCCAGGGTTTGCTCATCGAGTAAATTAGCCCGTTCCAAGGCAACCCCAACTTGTAGGGCGACTTGGGTTAAGAAGTCAATTTCGGGCTGTTGCCAAAGGCGGGGATTTTGACAATGATGGGCAATGAGTAAGCCCAATAACTCCCCTGCTACTACAATGGGAACCACTAAATTCGCCTGAATGTCTAGACTTTCCAACTGTTGTCGGTAACAATTGTTTAAATCGGCTTGATGAATATTGGAGATAGCCTTAACTCGGCCTTGACGATATTTTTTGACAAAAGACTTAGCAAAACAAGGATCAGTGATTTGTTTACCGAGGGCTTGAGTATAACGAGTATCCACCGATTCAGCAATAATGGTTCCTTGCCAATTCTCATCAAAAGTGTAAACAATAACCCGATCGGTATTTAACGCTCTACGACTGCTTTGAACCACTAAATCAAAGAGATTCTCCGCATTGAATTCTTGGGCAATATCGATGGTAATTTCTTTGAGATGGGCTGCTAAAGACGATTCTAGAGCTTCCATCTCCGTAATGGTAATGCGATCGAGGGTTACTTGTAGTTGCGTAACCAATTGTTGGAGAAAATTAATTTCGGTTTCTTGCCAAACTTGGCTTTTCTGACATTGATGGGCCACCAAAAAACCATAGAGTTGCTTTTGATTAAAAATAGGAATAATTAACTGGTCTATAACTTGAAACTCCTCTAAAATCTCTCGGTATGGAGCATCTTCAGAGAGGATGGCTAATACTTGTTCTAAAGACCAAGGATCATCTCCACGGGTTCTTTGTAATTGTTGTAATAAGGCCGCAGGAATAATGGCTGAGTTCTGCTGTTGCTCTTTTAGGGGTGAGGAATCAGGGGAGAGGGTTTCATAAATGACTGCCCCTTGATGATCTTCAGCGAGACGGTAAATCAAAAGGCGATCGAGATCAATTAACTCCCTTGCCCCTTGTAATGCCTCAGAAAACCAACTATCTAAGGTGGACCGCTCTAGGGTTAAAGGGGGAGAGAGTTCGGCTAAAAAGCGAAACATCTGGGTTTTTTGTCGTAACCCCTGTTCATGGGCCGCAATATTAGCGGCCATCTCATTAAAGTGTTGTCCCAACTCCCCCACTTCATCATTGGAAAGATGATTGACTCTAGCACTATAGTTACCACTGGCAAACTTTTGGGTTATGTGCTGTAATTTTTTGATGGGTTGGGTAATGGCTGAAGCAATAGCGGCCGCTACCATAACCACTACCCCTAAAACAGCCACCGATAACCCCAGTTGCAGCATTAAACTTTGTTTGAGAATTACATTTAATCCCAGTTCTGGATCACCATAGACAAAAACAGCGATCGCTTCTCCCTTGTAGTTAGGGATCGCCTTAGCGGCTAGGGTATAAGAATGATTGCCTAAATTTCCTCGTTGAGCCACTGGCCTTCCTTGAGCGGCTACCGCTTTTTTTAAAATCGAGGTATCAGGAAGAGGGATATTAAATTCGGCCTGTCGGAGTTCTGTCTTTTCAAAAGCTGTGGCGAGGGTAAAGTCTTGATCCTCTTGATGATAAAGATAAACCGCACTATAACCCACCCCTTGAAAGGCATCAACGGTTTTTTGCACAATGTCTGAATTACCATCGACAATATCCCCAGAAATCAACGTTCCCATTACCTTTTGGCTTCCAGGTAATTTAACAGGGGTGACAGTATAGCGAATCAAGGCATCTTGGCTGGTTAATCCTGGGGGTAAAGGGGCTTTTTCTTGCAGCAATTCTTCCCAACTGACCGATTCACTACTGCGAATTTGTTTTTTTTGCTCCACGGCCTGAGTTACTAACCCATTAGGGTTAAACACTTCTCCCTCCCGTTGACCGTTGGCACTGGCAATAATGCGTAAATCTTCACCCACCAAAGTCGCATATTCTAAATTGCGAATTTTTTGTTCATTGCTTAAGATGAATTGAACTTGCTCACGGAGTTCGGGGGATAAGGGTTGTCCTTGAATCAGGGTTTTAGTGGCTTCAATAATGGTGGGGTTTTCGGCTTGGGAGGCAAACCCTAAGCCCATTTCTTCTAAATCGCTATTATAATTGAGTTCTGTAACGGCTAATTGAGATTTGGTTTGATAGAGTAAATGAGAGCGTAAACTTCCCACCAAAGAGGTTGAACCTAAGCCAACCAATCCCCCTAAGGCCAAGAAAATTAAGGCCGTAATCATCTGGGTTTTACGACTGATGGGCAGGTTATAAAAAGACTGCATCAGGGTGGCAACTGCCGAGGTTGATTGGTTAGAAGGAGCAATGGTTTCCGGAGATGGGGAAGGGGAGAGGGTTTCTGATGACGGGTTAGGAGCGACCGTAACCAACTCGCTAGAATGGTTAGCAGTGGGTTTAATAGGAGTTTGCATGAGGATTAAGAATTAAGGATTAAAAATTAACAGGATTATCGATCAAAACTTGTGACTTCCTATCTAGGGATCTAAGGGTAAATTAATTAAAATGCCTCCCATCACATCTCCTACCTTAAAAATCTTGTTGGGATAGCGTTGTTTATGCAAGGGATGTTGATTATGACAGTCGATGCAAGCAGCGGACACCGCCTTATCTGGATAAAGGGCCGAATAGTATTTTTTCCCGTCTTTGACTTGATAATCCTTATAGGGAAGGCCTGTGGTTAAGATCGACTCTATGGCTTTTTTCTCAAAGTCGGTGTTGGGAATATTATTTTTATTGAGACTCCAGGGAGAAATGGCACCATAGCTAAAAGGGCTATTTTCTGAGGCTAACTCTGCACTCATGCGAAACATTTGTGCTGGTAGGGGCAAGGCTTTATCCTGTTGCCAATGTTCTGAAGCCCTGACTACGTTTTCATCTTTGAGTCGTTGTACCACATATTTACCGTAAACGGTGCGTTCTGATTTGATAATGCGATAAACATAGTCAGAAACCACATCAGGGGGCAATTTGGCTCCCATTTGTTGTGCGTCAAGGGTGCCACAGGAAACCACTACAAACCAACTGGTGAGGGCTAAAATTATCAGGGCGATAATGCGTAGGGGTAGGTTTAATCGTTTCAATCGGTGTATCATTGTTTTGGTCTCGGGTTATGGGCTTCAGACGTTTAAAAAACGAGGGGTTTTATTGGACTTTGAACTGTTTAACGCTTTCTTGTAAGGATTGAGCAACCTCTAACAGTTCTCGGAAAGAGTCCGACACTTGTGCTGCCTCGCTGGAGGTTTTATCAGAAATAGCGGCCACTTGTGCCATGGTTTGGGTCACAGTTTGACTGGTTTGAGACTGTTCAATGGCTGAGCGGGTAATGGCTTCGACTAATTCGGTAATTTGCAAACTGGCTGCGGTGATTTGATTGAGACTCTTACGGGTTTCATCGACTAATTTGGTTCCCGTGACTACCTGTTGGGTTCCTGCTTCCATGGCAGCAACTACGTCGTTGGTTTCTGATTGAATGTCGGCCACTAAGGATTCGATTTCTGCTGTGGCTGCGGCCGACTGACGGGCAAGCGATCGCACTTCATCGGCAACCACGGCAAAGCCTCTTCCTTCTTCCCCGGCGTGTGCCGCCTCAATGGAAGCATTCAAGGCTAATAAGTTGGTTTGATCGGCAAAACTACTAATCAGGTTGACCACTTTAGAAATTTTCTGAGACGATTCCCCTAACCGTTTCACTTTCTTGGCGGTTTCTGCTACGGTTTGTCGAATGGCCATAATTCCGTCAACGGTACGGTTCATGGCATCTTCTCCCTCTTCTACGGTTTCTGTTGCCCGTTGCACGGTGGCTTCGGCTAATTCTGCGTTGGCGGCAACGGCCCGAATGGAGTCGTTCATGGCCTGTAGTTTATCTAAGGCGCTGGAAATATCCTGTGCTTGTTCAAAGGCTTCTTGGGACAGGGAGCGGATGGCTTGATCGTTTTTATTGGTGGTATCCGAGAGTTGTCCTGTGGCATTTTGTACCTGGTTAACAATCTTTCTCAGGTTTTCAATGGTGGCGTTATAGGAATCGGCAATGGTTCCAATTTCATCTTCTGTTACTTTGGCGCGAATGGTTAAATCCCCTTGAGAAACGGGATCAACTTCCATCAATAATTCTAATGCTCGTCTTTGTAGTCGTTCTTTGGCGTCTCTTTGTTGTTGTTCAGAGCGTTGTTGTTGTTCGAGGAGATCGGCTCTTTCTAAGGCAAAGCCTATCTGGGCCCCAACTTGGGAGAAAAAGCTAATTTCTGAGGGTTGCCAGTTCCTCGGCCCGGAACATTCATGGGCGATATAAAGTCCTAAGAGTTTGCCTTTACGAATAATGGGGGCCACCAAATTGGCCCGAACGTGAAAAGGAGCGAGTTCGTTAAGATGACATTCGGTAAGTCCTGCGTTATAAATATCTGGGGTGGCTTGCACTCTTCCGTTGAGGTATTTATCGACAAATTTGGTGGCAAAACAGGGGTCCATAATCTCGGCGTTTAAGGCTTTAGGATACCCCTTGGCTACGTCTTCAGCTACAATGGTGCCTAACCATTCCTCGTCGAAGGTATAGATGAGAATCCGGTCTGTTTTCAGGGCGCGGCGCATTTGTTCAACGGCTATCTGCATTACTTCTCGCGTATTTAAGGCCGCAGCAATTTTGACGGTAATATCGCGCAACATTTGGGCTCGTTTGGCATCTCCGCGTTGTTGTTTCTGTAAGTTGATTCTTTCTAGGGTGACGGTTAATTGTTCGGCCACACGCTGCATAAAGTTAATTTCTTCGTCTTGCCATTGATGGGGGCCTTGGCAATGGTGAGCGATCAATAAGCCAAATACATCCCCTTGACAAATAATCGGCACTCCTAAATTGGCATCGATGTGCAACTGTTCCATCAGTTGATAGTGTTCGGGGTGCAGTTGTGCTTGATGGACATTACTATAGGCCAACACTCGCCCTTGACGATATTCTCCGATTAGGGTTGAGGGAATACAACGGTCTTTAATACCAAGTTCTAAAGCACTGGGAAAAGGCTCATCTTTGACTTCATGGGAGATAAAACCCGCCCCTTCAAAATTAAATTGATACATCACCACCCGCTCGACTTTGAGGACTGTTTTAATGCCTTCTAAGGTTTGATTAATAATCCGTTCTAAGGCCCGACGATCGGCTATCACACTACTGGCAATTTCGGCTAATAAATTGGCTTCTTGGGTGGAACGGGTTTGTTCCTCAATTAAACTCTGAAGTCTTTGGGTCATGATGTTGACGTTTTGGCTTAAAATGGCGAATTCATCGTCCCCAATCCCCTCTAGTTCTACATTTAAGTCTCCTTCCCCAATTTTTTTCACCGCAGAGCTAACCCGACGAATCGGACCAGTAATCTGTTCGGAGAGCAGAATAGCTACAGCCCCGGCTAAACCAGCAGTGAGCAGGGTTCCTAGAAAAATAGCGGATAATAATTTCCGTTGTGGGGCAAAGGCGATGGCTTTATCTAAGGTGATAATGGTATTCCATCCCAGGTCAGGCAACCTTTCCATCCGGCTCAACGGGGCTAAAGTTACCAATTTATCCCTGGTCATCACTGCCCCAGGTTGTTGTTGATTGTCTAAGCTGGGGTAGGGAGGGAATAGAGAGGAAGCCGTTACTGCTTGCTGCTCAAAATTTTCGCTTCTGGGATCGACTTGGCCACTGGTATTCATGGAGGTGACTTTAATGCCACTTGGAGCGAGAAACACTTCGTCATTCTGGGCTACTAAATAAACCCCTTCTCCTTGGGTCCTCCCTTGTTTAACCACGTCTTGTAGATGTTCAATGGGCATTCTGGCCCGGATCACCCCAATCATCTCCCCTGTCTTATCATCTAAAACCGGTGCGGCGAAATAGATGTTAAAGGTGCCTTCTGTGGTGGAAATGAGGGGTTGGGTGATAGTGGAGGCCTTGGTATTGAGGACGGTTTGAAAATAGCTCCGATCTTGATGATTTTTTAGAGGAGTGCCTTGAGATTGACCGATGACGTTGCCTTGTAAATCAAAGACTGCGATACTGTCATAGACCTGATACACATCGATGAAGCGATCCAATTGTTTTTGTTTGGCATCAGGAGAAAGACTGTTGCGTAACTCAGCCTTGGTAAAGGTTTCCAGATTTCCTAACCCCTGGATATCCCCATAGCGATCGACTATAAAGCTAGAGACTTGATCGCTTAATCCCACTGCATGGGATATTTGCATTTGTTTGGTTTGATGGGACAAAATTTGATCCGAGATCCCATAGGTTAAACCCCCTACCACCATCACTGGACCAACTCCGATCATAGTTGCAGCAATGACACTTTTTGAACGTAGGGTTAAATCTTGCCACCATTGTCTCAATGAGGAATTCTTGCTGGGAGTTTCTTGTTGGGGTTCAGGGGGTGGGGTTACTTCCGTTTCAAGGGCTAATACAGAAGATGCCTTGGCTTCACTTTCGGCATTCTCTAGGGATGATGCGTCTTCTAGAGAGATATCCTCGGCTACAAAACCATTGTTTTCATGGTGGTGGGGATTTTGGTTAGGAGAAGTCTGTGTCATTAGATTAACCTCAAATGAATTTCAATAAACGGGTATTTTGTATAAGGGAATAAAGGCTTACAATTTAGAAAATTAAGTTATATCAAAGGGTCTTAATATCTTTGATATTTAGGGTTTGGGCATGGCAGCCAGAATTGCTTCTCCATCGAGTACCACCAACATCTCCCCTTGGGGTGGCAACCAATATCCTCGTAGAAAAGGGGCTAAACTCGGTGTAATCGCTGATCCAGGGGGGGATTGAATCTCATTGGGGTTACACCATTCAATATCATCAACTCCATTGACCACAGCCCCTAAATGTTGACGATGGGCTTTAGCTGTCCCTTTGTTATAGCCCCCTGAATGTAAGACCATGGTTCGATAAATGGGGGTGACTTGGGACTGTTGATGCCAAGGCGTTAACCCCAATAATGCTCCCAAATCAATCATCCAGAGAATTTCTCCTCGCCAGTTATAAACCCCCATTACCCAAGAGGGCATTTGGGGAATGGGCACAATTTGACCGAGGGGAATGGTGATCACCTCTGTCAGTTGGGCCACGGATAATAATAGGGTGGTTTCTGGAACTAAGTGGAATCGCAAAAATTGTTCTAATTGTTGATGTTCTTGGGTTTCTAGGGGGGTTGTTACTAGGTTGTTTTGGGAAATTTCATTTTCAACCACAATGGAGGACTCCTGACAATGTTGCTTAGGGAACGAGTTGTTTGATGGTACTCAGAAAGGTATCTTGATCGATGGGTTTGGGGATATAAGCATCTGCCCCTTGTCGTTTGCCCCAAAATTTATCCATGTCGGTGTCTTTGGTGGAACAAATAATGACGGGAATTTGATGGGTCCTTTCTTCTGCTTTAATGACGCGACAAATTTCAAACCCACTTAGTCCGGGTAAAACCACATCTAAAACAATCAAGTCCGGAATAGCTTGGTTCAGTTTTTCGAGTCCTTCTTCTCCACTCGAGGCAATGCTGGCTTTCATTCCTGCAAGTTCTAAGTATTGAGTAATGATTTTTCTTTCGGTTAAAGAATCTTCGATTACGAGGGCAGTTCCCATAAGTATTTTTACCTCAGTTAATAGTTAATTCAGTGATTAAATTAAGGGTGCTATAGTTTTAGAATTCCCTGAGTTTTCAGGAAACTAACACTTTTTCTGACAAAGAAGGATTAAGCTTAAGCGATTGTTTCTTGTTTGAGATGTTTGCGAATAGCACTTAAAACTAATTCAGGATTCACCGGTTTACTCATAAAATCTGTCGAGCCTACCATTTTCGCCCGCACCCGATCCACTATGCCGTCGTTACCGGTCAGAATGATAATGGGGGTGTTGCGAAAAAAAGAAAGTTTTCGCAACTGTCCACAAATTTCGTAGCCGTTGGCATTGGGCATCACCAAGTCTAAGAAAATAATGGCGGGTTTACGGGCTAATAAAATAGCGATCGCTCTGAGGGGATCGTTAATGCCTAAAAATTGATAATTGGCTCCAGTGAGAATTTTCTCTAGGGTTTGACACATCAAGGGACTATCGTCTACGCAGGCAACTAAAGGACCTAAGGTGGGTTCGCTGCTGGTGACGGAGGTGGTTGGAGGGGGAACGGAAACGGGAGGGGATAGGTCTTCGATGGTGATTAATTCTACTAACCCCATTTGCACATAAGGGAGTAGGGAACTGGTAACTGTTACCACATCTCGTTTCATGCGGACGGATAAATCCCGTAAGGTTTGATTGCCGTCTAGAAGTTGTTTTAGGGTTTGATAAACTTGGGGAGAGGTACGCTGTTGTAATTCGTCGGCCTGTCGAATAATGGGGGCTGAGTTGGGGGAGCGATCGGCGACTTTTGCTCCTTGCCAAGCGTGCCATTGTTTCTGTGCTTCGTTGATTAATTGATCGGCATCGATTAACACTAAGCGTGTGGACAGTAAGTTATCTTGCCGAAGTTCACAGGTGACTTCCATAGTTTGGGTAATGTCGAAGAGAGCTTCGACAATTATGGAACGAATCATTCTCGCAGCTTGTTCTCGACTGATTTTCTGTTGTTCTACCCATAAGCACAGGAGTTGATATTCCCAACATAAACGGAAGTCTTGATTCCCTAAGCTGGCTAGATCCAGTTGTAGGGAGGACAGTTGGGAGGCAATTTCGGGTAAATAACGGGCAATGTGTCGTCGCCAGCGTCTTACGGGATGGGAACCCCCTGTCGCATACATAATACGCCCTAAGTACAGATAAAAAAACCATTGTTCGCCTTTAGGATTACTGAGAATCAATTGGCCGCTAAATCTGGGCTGTTTGAGGGTATCAAAAAATCCGGCTTGCCTTGAGGCTGTAAATTCTGGTATGGAAATGGGGTTTTGAGATGGATAGGAGGCTGTCATCATTGCATCTTCGATAAAGTGACTTATCACAGTGTTACAGTTATAGGATTCCCTGAATTCGTCGAAAAATAACATGGGGGAAACTCTGGAGATGACTGCCTAGAGGTTGACTAAAAGTAACATCTCACATAGCCTCTATCCTATGATTAATGTATTATGGTACTATCGCAATAATACAAAAAGGGAAATAAGACTAATGTTTGTTGGCACCACTGAAGCTGCAAAACGCCTGGGAATTTCTGCTTCTAGACTCCGTGTACTACTTCAAGAGGGAAGGGTTGAAGGGGCTTATAAAGCAGGAAAAATGTGGCTCATCCCGTTATACAATGGTGTTCCTGTGATTGCTAAACGTCAACGAGGCCGTAAACCACAATGGACAAAGAAGCAAGTTCCAGCTAAGAACATTATTCATGTTAATCGCAATATGATTCACAAAAATCATGATTTAATGCAAGAAAATCCTCAATTAGTGAAAAATAAAGCAGATATAGCTAAGCTTGACCCTGTTCTTTCTACAAAAAACTATAAAGAGAACATATATGCCCACGAAATCAAGATTAATGGCCCGTGTCGTCTTGTTTATCGTCCTGATGTGCCTAAGTGTTTTGGAGCTACTGTTTGGATCGAAACTTTATCCTCTGTCGAGCCAATTAAGTACAGCATGATTTAGGTTTTTTCTATTTTTTCCTAATAAATTCTTAAAAATATCTAAAAGCTTGTGTACTTACCAAAAAGTGATGTTATTATCAAAGCCAATTATTTTGTAGGAATTGATAATTACATTTTATGAACAATATATCATGGGAAGACAATGGAACTCTTGAGGCCATTCTTAATGAGTACCAAGAGCAGTTGGCTTTGTGTTTAAAAGAGATTAAACAAGTCATTCATTTATTAGATAGTCCTCTGGTGGTTTCTGGAAAGGAAACCCCACTCTCAGAAAAAGTTGTTTTAGCGAATCGCATTATTAGCAAAACGACTCAAAGATTAGAAAATCTCAAACAAAATGGTCAATTATTACAAGGAAAAGCCCATTTAACTGAATTAGAAAATTACGGAGATATTAGGGAATTACTCTCTTATCAATTAGAAAAGGTGAAACAAAAAACTGAGCAGTGGAAGTACAGTGCTTAGAATGTAGAATGCGCAAATTTTTATATTTCTTGATTCTTAATGGCCTCCCATGTTCTTCAAAGCATCGGGATCATCATGGGTGGCTAGTTTTTCTAACAGGGTGGCACTGGCTTCGTTTAATCCGATTAATTTCACTTCTACCCCTCGTTTACGAAACCTTAAGACTACTTTATCCACTGCATCTACAGCCGAGTGATCCCAGAGATGAGCATGAGTTAAATCAACGGTCACTCGTTCTAATTTTTCACGAAAATCAAAGGCACTTAAAAAGCTGTCGACAGAGACAAAAAATACTTGTCCATTAATGCCATAAATTCGTTCTTTGTCTTCTTCTTTCAAGTAAGAATCAACGTGAATTAAATTAGCGATTTTCCGACTAAAGAAGAGGGCACTCATGGCAACACCAATTAATACCCCAATGGCCAAATTATGGGTTACAACGGTGATTAGCACTGTGGTAATCATCACGGCTGTTTCGTTTTTGGGGACTTTGCGAATATTCGTCAACGAACCCCAACTAAAGGTACTAATGGAAACCATAATCATTACAGCTACTAACGCAGCCATCGGTATCTGTTCTACCCATTTGCCAAAGACAAGAATAAAAATAAACAAGAAAATACCGGCACTGAGGGTGGAAAGTCTGGCCCGCCCTCCAGAACGAATATTAATCACTGATTGACCAATCATGGCACATCCAGCCATGCCGCCAAAGAAGCCAGTGATAATGTTGGCGGTTCCTTGAGCTAGGGCTTCTTGGTTTTTGTTGCTGGAGGTATCGGTTAAGTCATCGATGACGTTGGCGGTTAAAAAGGATTCGAGTAAGCCCACTAAGGAAAGGGCGAGGGCATAGGGTAGAATGATTTCTAAGGTTTGAGAATTGAAGGGAACTTGGGGAAGAGAAAAGATGGGTAAACTGGTGGGTAATGCTCCTTCATCCCCAACGGTACGTACTTCTAACCCTCCTATCCAAGAAGCGGCTGTGATGATGATAATGGCAACCAAGGGGGAGGGGATGAGGGTGGTAAGTCGAGGTAAGCCGTAAATAATGCCTAATCCCACTGCAACCATGAGATAAACTAAGAACGGGGCATCTTGGAATTGGGGGAGTTGTGCTTGGAAAATCAGGATCGCTAAGGCGTTGACAAAGCCAATCATTACGGCCCTAGGAACAAAGCGCATCTGGTTTCCCAGTTTGATCGAGCCCCAAACAAGTTGTAAAATTCCTGTGAGAATGGTGGTAGCGAAGAGATATTGTAAGCCGTTGTCGGGGTTATCTTTGACTAAGGTTGTCATCAATAAGGCCATTGCCCCTGTGGCGGCGGAAATCATGCCGGGGCGGCCCCCAATAATGGCGGTGATAATGGCAATACAAAAGGAGGCGTATAAGCCCACTTTGGGGTCAACGCCGGCAATAATAGAAAAGGCGATCGCTTCTGGAATAAGAGCTAGGGCAACAACGGCCCCTGCTAATAAATCATTTTTGACGTTAGAAAACCAAACTTTTTTTGTAAAAATTTCACTCATAGGATGGGAAGCTCGGACAAGAAAACAAGCCTACTCTATCCATTTTTAAGATAATTGAGCAAAATTACGGTAATTGATGTTACTAAGAAGGATGATAAATATCGAGGTCAGTGCTATTTCTAACAACATCACGGATTGAAATGTTCGTCGGGAGATGTCCCATTGTTCGAGCTTGAATGAGTAGATTTCCCATTGTTGTTGCTTCCGTTGGACCTGCGATAACTGTACGCTGACAAACATCCGCTACAAATTGACATAGTAAATGATTGCGCACGCCCCCTCCTACTATATGTAAGATTTGAATTTCTTCGCCAATGATTTCTTCTAAATTACGCAGGGCTATGTTGTAGCTCGACGCTAAACTAAATAAAATAGCTCGCACTATTTCTCCCCGCTCTTCTGGTACAGGCATCCCATGTTGACGACAATAATCCTGGATTTTTTGGATCATATTGCCTGGACTCTGAAAAATCGGCTGGTTGAAATCAATTACAATTTCAGGATTGGGAGGTGCGGCCGATGCTTCTTCGAGTAAAGTATCATAGTCAAAATCCTCCCCTACCCCTAAGTCTGGCCATTCTAGTTCACATTGTTGAAGAATCCATAAACCAGTTAAGTTGGTTAAAAATCGAACAGTCCCGTCTACACCCACTTCATTAGTAAAGTTATATTGTCGGGCAGTTTCAGTGGTAATGGGGGAGTTAAGTTCTATCCCCAGTAATGACCAACTACCACAGCTTAAATAAGCCCAAGGTGGACTATTTTCAGCAACAGGGACGGCAGCGACAGCACAGGCGGTATCATGGGAACAACTAGCAATGACACTAACGGATGGATGATTGTTCACCGAACCAATAATTGTTCCATCCGGGACAATTTCAGGCCAACTATCTGTGGGGATTCCTAACTGATTCATCACTTCTGTAGACCAAGTACGATTGTAAACATTGAGTAACCCAGTGGTACTCGCCAGGGAAACTTCAGATACAGCACGTCCAGCAAAACGATAGTTAAAATAATCGGCAATCATGAGACGATTGTTTGTTTGTTCCCTATCAGCGATAACTTGACACAAGGTGTTAAATGGCAAAAACTGGGTGCCAGTCACTTCATAAAGTAAAGATTCATTGATTGTCTCGAATATCTGGCCTTCCAAGCCCTCTGTTCTCGGACTTCGGTAGCAGTAAGCATTACGAAGTCGTTGGCCACTAATATTCAAAGGAACATAATCGAATCCCCATGAATCGACTGAAAGGCTACAAAGATTAGGATTAAACTCAAGGGTGCGACAGAATCCTGTTTGTAGTTCTTGCCACAATTTTCCTAAATCCCAATATAGTTGTCCACTTTCTTCTTCATTTGTTGCTCGACTTTCTCCTCCATTTGTTGGTCGACTTTGGTCAATGATGGGAGTAATAAACCGATGTACGACTTCAAGCTGTATCTGATCGCCTGAAAGCCAACCCACTACGGCCCGACTATTAGATGAACCTAAATCGAAGGCTAAATAAGTATGATTAGGGGAGGAATTTTGAGCCATAACACCTATTAAACTATATTTTTAGGGACATAATAGTATTATGTCCTAATGTGTTGTAACTTCCCCCATATCATTACTGATTGATAAATATCATTTTAAATTTTTCCATTTGATTAAAAAATAAAAGTAATCTCTAAGTTCCATTTATCTTTAGAGATAGCGTCGAGATAAATTTGATGTATAAATTCTCGAAAGTAAAACCGTCTTTCTGCTTCGGATAAGTCATGCCAAAATCTGGGTAAGGAAACGGCTTCGGCAATGTTTTTTAGATTTTCTGGAGGTAGTTGTTCGATTTTGCTTCGTAATTCGCTGATTTCTATGTTTAAATTATAGCGTCTAATTTGTGCAGTTGTTTCATCTAATATTTGGGATTCAACTAAGGGGGATAATTGCTTAATAATATCCTATTTTTCTTTAATTTGTATTTGAATATTGTTTTTATAGGCTTCTATTTTTTTCGGATCAAAACTCTTAACTTTATTAGGAAAATTGTCACAAATATATTGAATAGTTTTATCTAAAACTTCTTGATAAGAAATTGCTTTACATTGGGGCTGTAAGGGGCAGTTTTGAGGACGAATATAGATATATTCTCTTTTTTTGTTTCTTTGGGTTACATGGTTAATCCTCATGGTTTGATGGCATTTTTGACAACTCACCAAACCAACTAAGGAATGTTTTGCACTGGCTGTTTTTGAGGATAATTTTCTGTTTCTTCCTAACAAACGATCAATTTGGGCGGCTTCTTCCCGTGAAATAATGGGGACATGAGTGTTAGAAATGATCTGATTATTTTTATATTTTGTATCTCCCCGATAAACGGAACTTTTTAACCAACGACTTGCCGTAGAAACGGATATTTTTTTGCCATATCTTTTGCCTAAGTAGTTAACTGCACCCCTTAATGATCCAAATAATAAAAATTGTTCAAAAAAGTCTTTCACAATAGGTGCGGTACTACGATCAATAATATAATTCTCTTTACCTTTACGGTAACCATAGGGGGCTTTTCCTGGGGGGGGTAAAGATTTTATTATTGTTAATGCTTGTCCTTTTCTTAAAGATAATTTTTGCTGTTCTTTTTCTATTTTTTCGGCTAATTTACTATCATTAATATCAAGGTTGATAATATTTTTTAAAACATCTTTATCATCAGAATTGAAACTAATAATTTTGATACCTAAATTCGTTAATTTTTGATAATTATTCTTGACAACTTTCCAAGAATCTCCCAATTCTTCTAGTTTACGAATTACGAGATAATTAGGGGTAGTTTGATAACAGTCTTCGAGTAATTGTTCTAATTCATATCTAGCTCCTAAATCATGATAAATTCTATCTATTTTTAACTGATCAACGACAATTTTTAAATATGCTTCTAGTAAGGGTTCACTATAAAAATAGGCAAATACTATCATCGATATGATTAAAACTATGAAAAAATAATTTGAGAACCTGGGGCATTAATCTTGATAGAAAGTACCTGATGATTAGCAAAAACCTCTGCTAATTTAGGATGTACTTCTGGAGGGGCAAAAAATAACATAAAGCCTCCTGCTCCTGCTCCTAATAGTTTACCACCCCAAGCACCTGCATCTCTACCTAATTGATAAAGATGATCAATTTCTGGATTAGAAATGACCGTATCTAAACTCCTTTTAGCTACCCAAGCTTCATCTAGTAATTCCCCAAAAGCAGAAAGACATTGATGACTGTTAAGAATATTCCAACCCTTATCAACCATTTTCCTCATTTTTTTCAAGGTTTCTGTATTATCTGCAACCCGTTTTAATTGTTTTTCTACTACTTGGGAAGCCCGCCTTTTAATACCTGTAAAAACAATAAAAATATGTGATTCAAATTCAGCCAATCTTTGTGGCGAAATATCGACACGATTAACAATAATGTCTTCTTCTGTTCTAAACTCAACTAGGTTGAATCCTCCCATGGCTGACATTAATTGATCCTGACAACCAACTCTGTCATTAACTAGATTACGTTCGACATAAATGGCTTCGTATGCTAAATCTAAAGGTCTAACAAATTCTCCTTTAAAACTATGCAATGCTTGCAGTAAAGACACGGTAAAAGCTGAGGATGAACCCAACCCTGTAAATGCAGGTAAGTCTGCTACATTATGTAGTTCAATGTCTTTATCTAAACCGCAAAATTTGAGACATTCGCGATACACTTTGTGTTCAATGGAATCAACGGTTTTCACTAACTCAACTTTACGATAAGATACTCGAATTAAGTAGTCAAATAAATGACTGGGAAAGGGACTAGCGGTGACATAGGAAAATTTATCAATTGCTGTGGCTAAAACAGCCCCTCCATGATGTAAAAAATACTCTGGATAGTCGGTCCCACCTCCAAAAAAACTAATTCTAACAGGGGCACGTGAAATTAACATAATTCTATTAGTTTTGTAAAGTTTTGTTTGATGAATGCTTCAGCCTGGGGTAAAGTTTCTGGGGTTCCAATATCTAAGAAAGGGGCTTCAATCGGATGAACTTTGATTTTGATATTTTGTTGAAGTAGGGTAGGAAAAATATCATATTCAAAGCTGAGGGGAAACTTCGATGGAAAATGCTCTAAAGTTCTATTACGAAATAAATAAACGCCTCCATTAATAACACCTTGTCCCGCTTTTTTTTCCGCAAAGTTTAATAGGTTGTGAGACTGATCAAATGATAGGGAACCATAACGAGAGGCATCCTCTACTGATACCCCTAAAATGACACAACCGACTTCTTTATCGTCTAAATAGTTTACTAATTCCTGAAAGTTAGCCACAATTAAGGAATCCCCATTGATAACTAACCATCCTTTGCAAGATAGATTAGTTTGTTGTACTGCATTGACAAAACCTCCTGCTGTTCCTAAAGGTTGTTCTTCTTGACAACAGTATATGTCTACCCCATCGACTTGATGGTTTTTGAAATGTTCCTCAATCACGTTCCCTAAATAACCAGTTGATATAATTTCTTGGGTAATTCCTTGTTGTTTAAGATAACGTATTATCCACTCTAAAAAGGGCTTATTGGCGACGGATGCCATGGGTTTAGGAATATTAGGAAGTAGGTGTTTTACCCTTGTCCCATATCCTCCTGCTAAGATTACTGCTGCAATATCATTCATGGACATATTTTAGTACAATATTAATATTTTTACTGCTGTTACATTAAAGCCAAAAGGAGTTGGTAGGGATCATTAATTAATTATCCTTACAGGTTATATCTCCAATCATTTTAGAGCAAATTTTTGGGAGTATTGAGTCGAATGGAAGCTAGGTTAAGTCATGCTTTAAAAGAATGGGATGTCACTGTTAATGCCCTGGAAAAAGGTAAGACTATTTTGCTGTTACGCAAGGGAGGAATTAGGGAGAGTCAAGGTAATTTTAAGATACAATACAACCCTGTTCTATTATACCCTACTTATGAACACCAAAAACCTGATCTATTACAACCAGACTATGCTTCCTTAGTCAAGTCGGTTTCATTGGGATGGCATCCTGAAATGATTTCTATTGGGAGTTGGGCAGAGATAACTGATGTTTTTAAACTCAAAAATTTATTGATAATTAAAGAATTATTCCCTGATCATATTTGGACAAATAACTTTGTCGAAGAACGTTTAAAATGGAAGTCAAATCAGCCTCTTTTTATTTTATTACTGCGAGTTTATTTATTTTCTGAAGCTGTAATAATTCCTTATCAATCAACCTATGGAGGTTGCCGTTCTTGGATTAAATTAGAAGCAAGTATTCCCTTGAAAGAAAGTAAGGTGGTAATAGAAGATAATAAATATTATCAAATAACTGCAAGAATTAGGCAGATCATTAAGAGAAGTTAAGAGGTATTTTCTGTTACAATAAAGAAGTTATCTTCTGATTTATTTAACTTATGTACTTATTAATTCCGGCAGCAGGAATGGGAAAACGGATGGGGAGTGATCGGAATAAACTTCTACTCACACTTTTAGGAAAACCCTTGTTAAGTTGGACATTATTAGCAGCAGAAGCATCTGAAAATATCACTTGGATTGGTATTATTGGACAATCCTATGATTTCCCTGAATTTAAAACAATTTTAGAAACTATTTCTATCAGCAAACCAATTAAATTTATACAGGGAGGAGACACCCGCCAAGCTTCTGTTTATAATGGTTTACAGGCATTACCTTCCGAGGCTAAAAGAGTATTAATTCATGATGGTGCTAGGTGTTTAGCCACAGCAAAATTATTTGATAGATGTGCTGAAGAATTACTCACGTGTCAGGGACTTATTGCGGCGATTTCTGTTAAGGATACCATTAAAGTTGTTGATAGTAATCAATTGATAAAAGATACGCCTAACCGTTCCCATTTATGGGCGGCACAAACGCCTCAAGGTTTTGAGGTTAACTTATTAAAACAATGTCATGAAAAAGGCTGTCAACTAGGATGGGCAGTAACGGATGATGCAGCTTTGTTTGAAAAATGTCAATTACCTGTCAAAATTGTTGAAGGAGAAGAAACCAATTTAAAAGTAACAACTCCTGTGGATTTAGCGATCGCAGAATTTATCCTTAAGCAGCGTATTAACAAATCATTTGATTGAAAATTACAACTGTTCTTTAATAGCCACTCCATCTCTCTTAATAATGTAACCAGGTACACCAACAACAATAGCATTATCAGGTACATTTTTAACAATTACAGCATTAGCTCCTACGGTAACATTATTACCAATAGTAATGCTACCAATTACTTTGGCCCCGGCTGTAATTCTTACATTATCACCAATTTTAGGTCTTCCTGTTTTATCTTTATGACCAATAGTAACTTGTTGATTAACCCAACAATTTTCTCCCATATCTGCCATAATAATTGTACTAAATCCGTGCTGAATAAATAATCCTGCGCCAATATGACAAGAATTATCCAAAAAAAAGTAGGGGCATTCTGGATAAAATATTTTGATTAAATACATGAAAAAACGCCCTAAAAAGTTACCTTTAAATAAGCGAAAATAGTACAAATTCCTAAATTCTTTTGCCTCTTTTAAAAGGGCAAGTAGTTGAACTTTTGTGGAACGATTCTCCCAAGATAAACAATCCTGCCAACGGTTAATATCAGCGATAATAACATCTTTTTCACTGGTTAATATAAAAGGAATGAGAAGAGGGGATGTCATCAAAATTCCTAAATAAAATAAAATTTTTCTAAGAAAATTTTTCATCTTTAGCTTACAATTAGAATTGAGGTTGATGATTAGATTAATCCATCTTATCATCAAACTACCCTTCAAATTCATTCTTGTTATCAATTGTTATGTCAAATCCTAACCAGAGTTTATTAAATAACTCTTCTTTTATGCCTAAAATATCTGTGGTTATTCCCATTTATAATGGGGAAGAAGACTTAGATGATTTAATTAAATGTCTTTATCAACAAACCTATCCCAGAAACAAAATAGAATACCTTTTAGTCAATAATAATAGTAGTGATTATACGGTGGAAATTTTAGAAAAAGCAGCCCTAGAAGCTGAAGAAGAAGGAATTATTTTAAAAGCCTTACATGAGAATGGAATTCAAAGTTCTTATGCTGCTCGTAATCAGGGAATTCGTCAAGCAACTGGGGATATTATAGCTTTTACTGATGCTGATTGTCGTCCCATTCCTGAGTGGATAGAAGAATTAATTGAACCTTTTGTTGATGATAAAATTGGTATTGTTGTCGGAGAATTGACGGCATTACCTGGTAATAGTATCCTGGAAAAATACGCTGAAAGATATGGAGTAATGTCCCAAAAATTTTTATTAGAACATTCTTTTTTACCCTATGGACAAACAGCAAATTTAGCTATTCGTAAAAATATTTTCAATAAAGTTGGTTTATTTCGTCCCTACTTAACTACCGGAGGAGATGCTGATATTTGTTGGAGAATTCAACAAGAAACAAACTGGAAATTAGCCTTTGCTATTAAAGCAGTGATTCGTCATCGTCATCGTTCTAATTTGAAAGAATTGAGCAGTCAATGGCGACGTTATGGTACATCAAATCAATATTTACATCAATTATACGGTGTTGATTTAATGAGAGAGTTTACTTCAAAAGAAATATTATATCGTTTGGCAAGATGGCTAATTAAAGATATTCCTAGGGATACCCTAAAACTGATTCAAGGTAAAGGAAGTCCTATTGATATTATCAAAATGCCTATTGATTTATTTAGTTTCTATGCAAGAAATCAAGGACAAAAAAAATCACAACTGCCTGAAAAAGCTAAAGAAATTGAATGGCTATAATTAATTATTTTCATTAATAAACTCATAATAATCTTTAATGGCTTCGGTATTCTGAGACTTAGAAAGGATGTATATTCCACCCTCTCCACCTCTGCCAATTCTTAAATCTTCGTCCAGATAAGTAATCTTAAATTGAGGGGTTTTGCGTTGAGTATTATTTACAGGAATAACTTTAAAAGGGTCAAGTTTTGGAGTTTTAAAATTGGCAATTTTATCAATAGCAAGATAGCGTTTTTTAAAGTCAATATTTAGGGTGTGATTGGGCAAGGAGGATAAACCATCTCTAGCTGCTTCAAAAATAGCAGTAACCAAAACATAACCAGATATAAAACTGAATTGATGGCTAACAAAAGCTTGATTAAAAAAAGCTTTTTGGGCAAGATCAATAACTTGATAAACTGCCCCCATTTGCAACCCATATTTAAGAGAAGAAAGACGACGAATTTCTCCTGCTGTTGAATAATTTAATTGCCAAATACCATCAAGTAATTGGGGAGAATGAAGGAGAGGATAGAGGTTAGGATTTAGGGACTCTAAAGATTCAATTAAGGTATCAAGCCTTGGTTTAATTTGAGGACTAAGTTTAATATCTGTAATGGGAGCATTTTTTTTAATTTTTTTCTTATTTTTTTCTGAATCTATTATTGTCAAAATTTCTTGTTTGATGGTTGATATTTTTTCCATGATAATCATATTTTGTGAGTTCATTCACAATTTATTATAGCAATAAGCAAACTCAAAAAATATAATATAAAGAAAAGCGTTAAAACCACGAGTATTGAAAGATTAAATAATAACTGAAGACATAGTTAATCTCGTCTAGTTAGAAAAAGGTTTCCAAGCCTCCTCTTTCAAGGCGATGAAAAGCGGTCGAGGGATGGAGAGATATCCTCGCCATATCCAATGGACCAAGAGGAGAAGAATTTTCCTTGTTTCAAGCCTCCAACTTAAGGGGTCGGTAATTCGCGCATTCTGATTGACCATTGCCCTTTCATCGGCTTTTAACCCATTCTTGAATCAGCCTTTACGCTTCCCTGCTAGGGTGTAGGGGATAGTTATTTAGTTATTTAAGAGTCAATTGAATGGTTAGACATTTTTCCGTCAACTCTAACGAAATGGTAGACAAGGCAGATAGGTTGATGAGTGCAGCCTCGAATCGTTATCGTGTGGTGGTACAAGTGTCTAGGCGAGCAAAACAGTGTCGTTACGAAGACACTCAAAATGCCGAGGTTCCGATGATGAAACCAGTTATCCGAGCCGTGTTGGAGATGTCCGATGAATTTACCGAACCGGAAATTTTAGGGGATGAAGTCAACTACCTCGATTCGCTATCGCTGAAATAGAGGCTTGAGGAATCCCTAGCAATAGGTTCACGGTACTCAAGGTAACAGTTGATTAGGGCGTAGAGATTTGGTGAGGTG
>JAAUYJ010057431.1_pt1 | contig 42980 bp, 30 predicted proteins | sample 7278031 | NCBI WGS metagenome assembly JAAUYJ01 (sample SAMN14350222, study PRJNA611818) | marine sediment metagenome | isolation source: surface marine sediment (1.8m) | place: French Polynesia: Moorea | collected 2018-08 | reverse complement strand
GGGGACTTCCAGTTCCCCCCGCATATCCCCCTCCCGTCCCCCTTGGGAAGGGGGAAGCCAGAGGATACTGCGCTTTTTGTTAAACGGGGGTTAGGGGGGATCTCCAGCCCTTTACCTCACTAACCTGGGAAATGCTATAACTAACCAAACCGATATCCAAAACCTCTAACTGTAATTACATATTCTGGTTTACTAGGGTCTAATTCTAGCTTCTCCCGTAACCAACGAATATGAACATCAACAGTTTTACTATCACCAATAAAATCAGGTCCCCAAACTTTTTCTAATAACTGTTCGCGAGACCAAACTCGCCGTGGATAACTCATAAAAGTTTCAAGTAAGCGAAATTGTTTGGGGGAAATTTTCACTTCTTGATCTCTGACGGTAACTCTGCATTCTTCTGGATAAAGAGCAATATCTTTATACTTGATCATCACTGGTTGAGGGACTTTCCCTAAAAGTTGACGACGCATTAGAGCTCGACAACGAGCCATGAATTCCCTCATCCCGAAGGGCTTAGTTAAGTAATCATCTGCTCCAGCTTCCAAATAGAAAGCACAGTTACCAGCACTACCTCTTGCTCCTAAAATCATAATTGGTATGGAGTTGCCTTGATGTCTTAACATCCGAGATAAATCTAAACCATTAACCGAATCAACAATTAGAAGGTTAAAAGCTTTTTCACATTGAATTGATGAATATTTCTGAACTGTGGGAATAACACTTCGCCCATCTGGAGCAATAACTACTTCATAACTCTGTTCTTGTAGGGCTAAGGCTAACATATCCCGAAATAGTTCTTCAGTGTCTAATAATAATACTTTACTACTTATTTTCAGGGCAGACCTGGAAAGATTTTCACTTAAATCTGGGGAGAACATAAATATCGCTTTTGATTTTTTTGATGGTCAATCATTAATTTTTTCTGGCGAAGTAATTTACGCGATCGCTAATTTCTACTTAATAAAGTCGATTAAATTACTTATGAATTAATTAATTTTTAACCATCCCACTGCCAAAAGCACAGGATTTTTTTCCCATTGATACAAAGCGTTCTGACTTTGAAACATTGCTACTGCTGTAGTAACAATCCCGTGGTTTTTGATATAGTCAGACTTATGGTGTTTTCTGGGGATAAGTTTTAGCTTAGTAAGCATTGCCCACTTCCATTTAGCATTGTTGTGCTGAATACAAAGCTTAGATGCCCTCAATCATATGGGAGCTAGGTTAATGAAAAGTTAAATTTTGGTTATTAAAAGGTTAAATTATTTATTTCCAATAATTTTAATATAAAAGATGTAAATATTGACAACTATATTGTATAATTAAAGTTTTTATAATAAAAAAATATTAGCTTTTTTGAAAAATTTGTCAGAAATCCGGGTGATGTTCTTGATTTTATGAAAGTCAAAAGTTTGTCCCTGCGGAGTCGGTAGGGTCTATTTATTGTCACGCTTAGAAAAAAGGAAGTGTGGGAAGTACAGGACTCAAAAAATATAGGGTGGCAAATATTCTCTGACGATAAAGAATTAGCCCTGCGCGGAACCGGGGGTTGAAGTAGCACTCAGCAAGCGGCTTGCTGAGGAACTGGGTTATCAGCTTCTCAAGATATATAATGAACAATTTAAACCCCCATAAAAGGCACACCACTAATTTTTCAAATCATGTTGCTACATTTAAGTACCTGGCCTGAAGTTGAAGCATATTTGAAGCAATCCCAAGGAATAATTTTGCCCATAGGTTCCACCGAACAGCATGGCCCTACAGGCTTAATTGGCACGGATGCTATTTGTGCCGAAGTTATTTCTAAGGGTGTAGGAGAAACTACTCAGGCATTGGTGGGACCAACTATCAATGTGGGGATGGCCCTACATCATACAGGTTTCCCAGGTACCATTAGTCTCCGTCCTAGTACAATGATTCAGGTGATTCGTGACTATATAGTTTGTTTAACTAGGGCAGGATTTACAAAATTTTTCTTTATTAATGGCCATGGAGGTAATATTGCGACTCTCAAGGCTGCTTTCTCGGAAACCTATGCTCACTTAGCAGATTTAAACATTGCTAATGCTGACCTGGTTAAGTGCAAAGTCGGAAATTGGTTTATGTGCAGTTCAGTTTATAAACTAGCTAAGGAGTTGTACGGTAACGAGGAAGGTTCTCACGCGACGCCTAGTGAAGTAGCTTTGACTCAGTATGTTTACCCAGAAGCTATTAAGCAGGCCCCCCTATCTGAAGATGTAGCTCGTGGCTATCCTATATATAGTGCTGCTAATTTTCGTCGTCAATATCCTGATGGCCGAATGGGTTCAAATCCTGCTTTGGCAACTCCTGAACATGGTAAGCAGTTTTATGAGTTGGCAGTAAAGGATCTAAGTAATTCTTACTTGGAGTTTGTCAATAGTAATTAAGTCTCTGGGATAGGAGTTGAAATAGCGATTAGCTAATCAGCAATAAGTAACCAGCCTTTCTCAGACATAGCGTGATGGTTGAAAATGTGGCAGAAGTTAAAAGAACGCTGGCTTCATTCATTAAAAAACTAGGAGTTGACTATTGAGAACTGACTGCTGACTGCTAATAGCTGAATGCTTACCACAGTTTTAGATGGGTAACTCCACTACAACCTACTAGACCGACACAACTAATTTGGTGCCCTGGGACGGATTGTTAAATTTCTAGTCATAGTAAAGATTGTAGCTGTCTAACACACCCTACTGGACTGTTTCAGCTAAAACTGTGCATTAGGGAGTAGGGGAGTAGGGGAGAAAGATTGTTGTTGGGTTTTTCCGTTGGAAATGCTCCGCAAACGTCCCATGCTGCGCAATGAATCGCGCAAACAACCCAACCTACATCTATTGCAAGATTTAAGATGAAACAGTCCACTACTGCCGTGTCAAGCTTGAAAATGTGGATTAAAAACCTAACCCCCCAACCCCGTTCCCTGCTAGCGTTGGGGGGGATTTCTCCCCTCTCCTGCGAGGAGAGGGGTTAGGGGAGAGGTCTTCGCTTGTTGCTCGCTCCTAACACACCATTTCAAGCTTGACGCGCTACTACGCTATTGCACTATTTTAGATGTGTCAGTCCACTACTGGGCTGTTTCAACTAATTTAGTGCTAGAAGAGTGTGGGAAGTGTGGGAAGATTAATCAACCCAGAAATTACAGCGCTTTTCATCCGAGTAGACCACAAGGTCAACCAAAGATTCTTGGGGCCGCAGTTGAGTCCCAAATCTACAACCTACAACCTAACTTTTTAACTGTGGTTTATCAATATCAAAACTGCTCTCAAGAACATTTAAACTACATAATTTTTGAGCTATTATCTTTACCTGCTGTAAATAACTACATAAATTTATATATTCAATGCTCTAAATCCGGGAATTTAAGTTAATATGGTATTCATAAATCTGAATAATTTCTAGAAGCAAAATCGCCACATATAAACAGTAAATTAGTACACAAGAACAGAATATATATTACTTTTAGATCACTTTCAAACCACTTGTGACCTAAAAGTTTCCCTTTGAAGCATTACTTTATTATTACTGACAGAAATAAGTAATTCCCCTAATCTAAAAGTATGGAGAAGAAACAAATAACTCCTTTCCAAAATGCAGATAGAGGTTTAGAGGTCAAGATTGTGAATCACCAATTAAAAGTTTCCCTAGCAGGTATTTTAGCTACAGTTGGTTTCTGGGGTTTCATTCCTCAAACCGAAGCTAAAGCAGAACAGTTAAAAACTCGTGACAAAGTAGTATTTACTTGTGTCTCAGTTAATCCTGCAGAGAATCAGTACGCTACTGTTCCTCAAATAGTTCGTGAAACAGTTGATACAACTGAGCCAGGACTTTTAGGTGGATATCCAGTTGTGAAACGAGAAGTTATTCAAGTTTCTTCCAAGCCAATGATTGTTTGGGCTGCAACTCTCTCTTCCGATCATCCCAAAGGAGCTTATACACCTGACCGTCGTTGTCAAGCAGTTAGCACTCGTCTAACTAATCTTGCTTATTCCTTGGGAATGCAAACTTTTGCAGATATCAGCAATATTGGAGTTGTTAACCATGAGCAAGTGGTTTACGTTTCTCCTGAGCAAGAAGCTGATTTTGATAATGTGGTCTTCACATTAAAGCCAGAAAATCGTGAGAAAACTGAAGAAATTCTAACTCAGTTTAAAGATTTCGGACAAGGAAATGCTAGTGACGAGCCTATCTACGAATAAGTTGTATTAGCTTTAGAGGTTGAGGGAATAACTCAATAAATCAATTTCCCTCTTCACTCCTTTTTTCTGATTTCTCAAGTTCAATGAAATAAATTTTTTCCTGTTGAGTAAGGTGGTTAAAAGAAAAATTTTTCCGAGTTTTTCTGAACACAAAACCTGCTTCAATCTGTAGATAATAGTAAAGATATTTTGTTCAGACACGAATACTAAGTTTGTGTCTGTTTTAAGCACTTGATATTTTAATTTAAACTTCAATTTAATTAATCAAATACTCTTGACATTAAGGTACATCTAACAAAATAATTTAATTAAGAGATTATAAATAACGCTTCGGCGTTAACATCTCAAAAAGTCAATTACTAAAGAAAAAAATTTCCATTTATCAAGAGGAAGACAAGATGAAAGCTGCAACTACTAAGACTGTTTTGACGGCAACAATAGCAATGGTTTTCACGGTAAGTCTCACAGCTAGTCCTACAAAAGCTCAAGAAAAATCAACAACTAATGGTGGTCTCTCCTCACAAGAATTGTTGAGTAATAATGCTAAGAGCTTGTCTAATGATAGAAATATGAGCTTAACTCAAGAATCTCCAAATAGAGGTAGAAATGGCTATTCTCAAGGTGAACTAGATACAGTGACAAACAATATTAACTTACAAATGCAGAAAGGTAGAACTCCAAAATGGAAAAGTGAGCAAAAATGGTTTGATGAAAAATGGGATTCTCTTGTAGAGTTTTAGCAAGTTCTATTTTTAGTTAATTGAGGATTTTATAGGCAGGAATACCCCAACTCAGAGATTCCATTTTTTTGAACTGCTCAACTGATGGTTGAGAGCCATCTGCAAAACTAAATGCTCCAATACCAGCGATCGGATATTTTGACCGCCCATTAATCCCAATTAACTCACCTTTATCGTTGAACATTGGCCCACCACTCATGCCACTTTTTATATCATTGGTATAACCTAATTGATATCCTTGGCTGAGGGTGCGGTTAGGTAACATTTGTACATAGCCAGAAGTTAGTTGAAAAGCTTGACTTCCCCAAGCACGGGTACTAGTCATTGTTAGGGAGTCTGGTTGATGCCAGTTGGGAAACCCTGCAGCAAAAACACTTTCTCCGACTGAAAGCTGACTACTATCTGCAATTTTGACAACTTGATATGGGCGATCGCTGGTAAATTGCAGTAAGGCCATATCGAGATGACCTATGTGTGGAGTGGAAACTAAGGTCGCTTGATGAGTCATCCCATCTCCGGTCATCACTGGGTAGAGTTGAGTCGAGTTGTTATCTATTACATGATTATTTGTGACAATAGTATAGGTATTTCCTACTTGCTTGATAATTACTCCAGAGCCAGCACTATTATCTGTAAAAATTCTCACAGTAACTTGTTTGGCAATGTTGGAAACTAAAGATGGAAATTGTTGTGAATCTACTGCATTTGGTTTTGTGTAATAAGCAGAACTTTCAGTAGGAATTTGGGAGTAAGCACTAGGTACAAATGTTGTCAGACAAAATATTGAAGCTCCCAAGATTTGATGACTTAACTTGATGATTGATTTATTCATTTTCTTACTATTAAAATTTGTGGAAAAAAAGATATAAGTTTCGCTTTCACCACTCAATTTATTTCAATAAGTTTGAACTAGTAGTGATCGACTCGCACTTTAGTTTGTGATGCAGGTCGTTGCTGATTTTTTTATTTATGCAAAAATTAGCGTTAGTAGTTTTTAATTACTAGCGAAACTTTGCTGCAGAGGTAGAAAAAATCTATTGCTAAAAACAGCTAAGATCATTTCAGTTCTCAGTTCTCAGTTCTCAGTTCTCAGTTCTCAGTTTTCAGTTTTCACTTGCCTCAGCAATCAGGAGGCTTGACATCAGGAATATTCTCTTTTTTGGCGTTGGTAAATCAAGATATGAAAGCTAATTTTATTTGGGAAAAATATAAAATGCTTTTAAGTTAAGAGTTACACCATTATTATTAATGCGTAATCATAACCAAAATCACCAAAGCCTCTTTGTTTTATCCTCTTAAAAGGGGGAGGCGCATACCCATAATTTTTTGGTAAAAAGGCAAAGTTGTGAATTTATGGTTGATAGTGATTTTTCCAGAGCTTCACAAAATGTTAGTTATTTTATGTCTCCATTAATTAGAGCTTGCTGATTAAGTACAAAAGGATTTAAAGATAAAGGCTTTAGGCTTTATTTTGGGAAAAAAGTGCAAATTCAGCCAATCCTAATTACTTCTAACTATGTCTAAAAGTGGCTGGCTTTATTAAAAGTTGTAAAGCTATCTCAGGATAGATATTTATAAACTTCTGCCTAATTACACAATAATCAGTAATTTAGCTACTGCTAAACCTTAACTTTCTCAGCAAAAGTTAGAAACGAGAACTGATTTGGTATTTTACAGTATAAATGTCATTTAAACACACCATCGGCATAAAAATTTTGCAAATTATTTTGTAGCGTTTCTCATCTGGCCAGTAATCATACTGATGGAAATATTTCTGTTGAGTCAAAGTGAAGTGAAAATCAAATATTTATGAAGACATTTAATTTGCAGAAACTATCTTATACCAAACTGATAAATGTTGGCTACAAATATTATCAATCTTGGGTGTAGGCTGTGGGGTGTTGGGTGTGGTAAAAGAAGATAAAAAAAAAGAAAAAGGCTATTTATAAAAGGGATAAATTGGAAAAAGTTTATTGATTAGTTAATAGTTTAAGTTTGCTCAAGCATCACATTATTTTTTTAATTGGTATTAAATAGGTAATACTTTTGCAGGTTTAAATATGCAATAAAAATGTGCTTTTCTTGGCAAAATACAAATAAAAATAAATAGCAAAAAAAGTCCATGAATCATCATGGTCAAGTTTCCGCATTCCAAAGTAGACCGCTACGCGCTAGGGAGTAGGGAGTAGGCAATAGGGAGTAGCAGACTTTTAAAGGGTTCTAGGATTTAGAAATGTCCTAACCAATTAACGTAGTGCTATTAATAAAAAAAATTAAATAACTTTACAAACTTTTGTATCTAAACATAAACGATATCATCGACTCAGATTCCAACTCAGACTCCAACGGAGAAGTTTCAAAGGCCACAAAACTCAACTCATTAATACCCATATCAACAGCAGATTCAATCCCGAAATAGGGAGCAAAAAATTCAAACATATCAGTCGATAGTAAATCTGAGTCAGTAGCAGGTGGAAAAAAGTTATTTGCTGACCAAGTATGTAAACATTGGCCCGTATAAACATCCCACAGCTTAATAGTCTGATCGTCACTGCTACTCACAACAGTTTCACCATTTTGGCTCCACACTAACGAATCAATAGCAGCAGTATGCTCCTGAAAAATGTATAGACATTTACCTGTAGTAATCTCCCATAACCTAACTGTTTGGTCATCACTGCCAGTGGCCAGAAAGTTTCCATTTGGACTCCAAGCTAAAGCGCGTATTTCTTGACTATGACCCTCTAGAGTTAAATGTGATTGGCCTTTAACCATCGGTAACAGTCGAATGTTGGCCAATTTATCGGCGATCGCTAAAAAGTTGCGATTCGGACTAGAGGCGATAGTAGAGATATTGCCCAAGGTAGGCAAATACATTTTTTCCAACAGCACCGGACAATCTAAAATATTTTGAGATTGTTGATTTATTGTTTCTGAGCAACTTGAGGTAGTAGGATGAAGAAAATCATGGGGGCAAATACAAGAATCATCATCCAAAAACTGATACTCACTACTTTGATGGCATTTTTGTTGCTTGGCTTGAGTTGTAGCAGGACAAAGTTTTCCGGGAACTATTGCACAAGACTCGGATAATTTAGGGTTATTTGCAGCTAATACTTCAATTGGTTTTTGGGAATAGTTAGCAGACTTACTAGGGTCTATTTTTTTGTGAGAAACGTTATCCACCATTAAATCTATCTGCAACTTCATACACAAGCTAATCAAATTTTCAATCCCATAACCAGATAAGGTAGTTTCACTAACTTGCAGTTTGTCTAAAATTAATAAAAGTTGCTGTTCGAGAGCTTGACGAGAACTGAATGTAGTTATTAGTTGTTTGGCAATGGGGTCTAATATTGACTTATTCTGCTGTTCTTTGATGGAACGTTTGCCAGTAGTATTGATTAATAAATGAGTAACAAAGAAGTTTAAATTGGTAGTAGTTAACTCAGCTACAACTTTTTCAATCAAGTAGTGGAGAGTATACTCCATCACCACAGGTTCAATTGTGTACATACTTGATTTTTTCTTGACTATGGAACGCCAAATTAAAGCTTCTAAGCTCTCCAGCAAATTTGCCTTAGAAACTGCTGGCATAATATTGGTTTGTAACTGTTGCACATTTGTCCAGTCTTGGTTAATCGCTAACCAAACCATAATCTTTTTCTCTAGTTCAGAGAGACGATGAAAATGTTGGTCGAGGAGTCGGCGAATACCGTTAAAGGTGACGGTGCCATGTTCGAGAAATTCTGATAAGTCTCCGTCAAATAAGTCTTTGATGGAGGTAGTGACTATTTTTAAGGCTAGGGGGCTATAGCTATAATATTGACTGAGTAATTGTTTTTGTGCAACTGAACCTGATATGTCTTGGGTTTGTAGCAGTGCTTGAGCTGCTTCTTTTGAACCCAATATTTGCAGCGATCGTACTGATGAGTTTATACCTTCAAAAGCTGCTACTTCTGGGGGTTTTTCTCGACTCGTGAGAATGAAGCAGCTTGAGTGAGAGGTTTCGCTAATCAACTGAAATAACTGGCTGTAGTTTTCATACCCAGAGCGATAATGACCTGTACACCCACTTTTTAAAATCGTTTCGACACTATCTAAAATTATTAGGCAGCGCGACTTGCGTAAATATTCAATCAGTTTACTTAGTTCCCCTTGAGTACATTCTTGCTCAGAGATAAATGATACCAGTTCAGTCAGAGTTGTTTCCAGGGAGGGACTATGACGGAGCGATCGCCAGATAATATAGTCAAATTCGTCTTGAAGTTGTGCAGCGACTTTTGCTGCTAGTGCGGTTTTGCCCATACCTCCCATACCAAGCACTGCCACTAGACGACAACTATCCCTAAGAATGTATTGGTGAAGCTGACTTAGTTCTTGGGAACGCCCATGAAATACTGAGACATCTATAGCTTCTCCCCAATCAATTACTTTTGGTTTTGCTAAAGTTTTTTGTGTGGTTGATAGGCAATTTATTTGCTGTGAAATGGTTAATTGACTTTTCGCAACAGGTGTTTTGTGAAGAGCAAATTTTTGTCTAACTAGGGCACGAAAATTTTTCTTAGTGACTTTTTCCCCTAAGACATTTGAAAGACATTGCCATAAATTTGCTGCTACTCCTTTAATATAATCTGGGTCATAACCTGCATTATCGGCAATCTCAGTATATCCTTTACCATCCCATGCCTGACAAAATACCGTTGTTTTCACAGCGTTTAAAGAGCCTGGGGGTAAAATAGTCTCCAGGACTTCTAATGCTTCTTCGACTTTCATTATTTACTTAAAACTTAATATATTTTTTTAAACTATAGTTTTTAATATATCTAAATTTATGAAATTTTACTGTTACTTATGATGCTGTTTGAATTGCTAAAAGATTAATAATGCTTCAGCGATATTTTGATAATTTAATATTTTGTTAAAAACTTATTAAGAAATAATAAAATAAATTTAAAAGTATTTACGATTCACATTTTCCGATTTGTTTGATCAGACGTAGGGATTAAGAGATGATTATCTATGGAGTTAACACTAGATTTATATGTTCTAATTTGGCGATTAAAGTTGTTAAGTATTATAGCATTATTTTGGGAAAATGATGAATTAAAACATACATTTACAGCATTTTGTACTAGTGGTTATACCAAATTGATAAGTGTTTACTACAAATATTATCAATTTTGGGTGTTGGGTGTGGGGTTTTGGGTGTGGTAAAATCATCGGAAAAACAAAGAAAAAGGCTGGTTATCAAAGGGATAAAACCGAATTAAATGGATTTGATATTACAAATCTTTAGGGGTGATTAGCTAATCGTCCCGACTTGAACTCAGAAGTAATATTTTATCAGCTTAAAACTTGGATGCTACAGTGATTTCAGGTTATTATTTCACATCATAAGTTTTGATTGTTCAATCCTATTTGATATTTCCTCGCACACTCCCTTCTTAAGTGCTTATGAAAAATTAACTAGCTATCAGCTTTCAGCTTTCAGCATTTAGCTGGAGCGCTAAAAATTCGAGGGTTTAAGTCCCTCACAAGAGCTTGAAAAAATTAGTGGTGTGGCTTTTATGGGGGGAAATAATCCCCCATTATACACCTTGAATAAGCTGACTGCTGACTGCTACTTCAATTACATCTTTTACAGCGGTTTTCATTTCAGTAGAGTACAGTAGGGATGTTTTATGCAAAGTCCCTACAAGGTTTTGGTTATGGTGATGTGGTTCATCAATTTCAAAAGTTCTGTATGATAAATCTCCAATCTTATCCATAAATTATTAATAGAACATCTCCAATAATAAAAAATAATAAAAAATCAAATCAATTATCGTCAAGAGAACATCAATTATTTCTCCCTACTCCCTATTCCCTATTCCCTTTTCCCTCTCTCAACTAGGAAATTCCTCAAAGCACGACTACTTACTGAGAAAAATCAATATAAAGAGTAGCTATTTCCACTTTTTGACAATCATTTATTTCCACAAAAAGATGTAAATTTTCTGATTTCGGGAAAATTAGATTATGAAATTTAAAACGAGCATTATTACTAGCCAAAATTTGAGTATATTTCTTACCATAGACGGGAGAATTTAAACCTAATTCCGCTCTAACTATTTTTCCAGAAGACATAATATATATTCCCGAAACAAACATCTGATTATTTGCCGGAATTACCACACCAGCTAGATTAAACTCTTGACTGGGCAATATCCTTTTAGGCACATTGTCAATTTCACAAACAACAAATAAATGATGATATAAAGATGCAGGTGTTAGTTTCAAAGTAAAATTTTGATTAGCCTGAATATTTTTCTGTCCGTAACCGTGGGGAGTAAGTAAAATTTCATCCATATTTTCTGGGTATGCAGCCCCCAAAAAATCAAACAATAATTTAAAATTATTTAACTGACAAACTACATCCTCATAGGAAACCATAAAGGAATTTGTTTGGTGAGTTTCTATGTAGGCTTGAAAAGCTATTTCTAGTTCTATAAGTCTTGTTCTTGATTCGGTATTCATTTTTGCCCACCACCCACTTTTTAAGACATCATCTAGATTTCTGGTATTGAATATAAAAGCAGGTTTAGGAAAAATTTTACCGAGAAAATTTAAGTAATCAGTAATATCTTTTGTTTGTTGATAGACTTCAAAATATCGGATTTCTTTAAAGCCATAACAAAGAACATTTTTATCATCGTTGCTGTTAGCTAATAAAACATTCCTAACCATCTCCCGACAATCATTTAAAAATAATTCTAGGTCAATTTCTCCTCCTCCATACCAAGAATGATTCGGTTGAGAAGTATCTTTGTGGCTAGAAACGTCTATCAGTTTTTTATAAGCTTCATATAATCCATAAATAAAGTTATTATTTTCGCCTCTGACCAAAACCCCATCAATATTATTTAAAATACCTTGAAGTAAAGTAGAGCCACTTCTACCATAAGTGACAATTAAAATAGATTGAAAATTTAAAGACATATTTTTTATTAAGTATTATACTAAATTCAAAAAAGCTTGCACTCGCAGAGGTAGGGAATTTTTACAATAAAATATTCTGCCAAAGGAGCGGAATATTTGCACTTCTTCTACCTACTACCTATAATCAAGCAATGTAGCAATCTTTTGTGAAAATGGTATGAGATAGACTGTTAACTGTTAACTGTTTTATACTCTTTCCAAATAGCATCAACAGAATAAAAATCTTCTAAAAGTTGATAATCTGCTGCATAAAATTCTATTAGCTTTTTCAAAGACTTTTCAGTTAAATCTTTGAGAGTTATTTTCGGACCTCCGGTTTGAAGTTGAGGTAATTCTATTTCAACATTTGCCTTTTGAAAAATTATCTGTTGGAGATTTTCTAAATTTTCAATTGGGCAAATCAAATCATAAATACTCAAATCTTCACCTAGATATTGGCTCTGGGGTGAAGCATGATGAACAATAGCATCAGAACTTTTCAAGTAATTTTCTAAATTTTCGACGAAATAGTTAATGTTAGGTTCTGACTTTAAACCAGCATTTTCTAATTTGCCTCGCACGGATTTTAACCAAAGATTTTTATGATGTAATACTCGATTTTTATAACATGACAAAAATCTTTTTATCGGGTCACGAATTATAGTGAATTTGAAATAATCATCTAAACTTTGGAGATTCTGAAAGACATGACTGCGGGAAGACCAAAAATTATGAATATTTTCTATGGGTTGGGAATATTCTTTGTGCATTTTTAACGAGTAAAAGACGTATTTAAGAGTAGTGCTAGCACATTTAGGAATTGGTAAATAAGCTAATCCCAACTCTTCTAATTTTAAAACTCGAAAAGCTTGAATATTTAAAGCACGATAAATTCTCGGTGGTTGATTGGGGTTGATATTTATTGCTTGACGATAATATTTTAAGGCAGCTTCAGTTTCTCCTTTTTTAACTAAAATATTTCCTAACTTTAGATAAATACTGGCATCTTCAGGAAATCTATCTATAGTTGATTTTAATACAGCGATCGCTTTCTCTACCCGCTCTATTTCTACTAAAAAATGACTCAAACTTTTATAAACTTCTAGTGGCTGGTCAGGCTCAATTTCAATAGCTTTCTGAAAGTTATTAACAGCAAGTTCTAAATTTTCTTTTTGAGCAGCTTTTTCACCCTCTTTCAAATAAATTTCAGCATCTAACTCTTGTAAATTTGGCTGAATATTAGCAGCAATAATTCCCAACTTTAATAAATTAAATTCATAGGGTTTAATGCCACTCAAATACAGAATTTTTGCCACCAGCACATCTTCATATAATTCTCCACGGAAATAACCTGGATATTTTATTGTATTTTCAAACAAAACCTGCAAACTTTTTGCAGATAAAAAATATCCACTGCCACCATCACACCACCTTGCTACAAATGGCAAATCATAAGGAGTTTTATCAATAGATGTTGATTCACATTTGCTAAAATGCCAAGACCGACCAATAGAATATCCTCTAATATTACCTAGATAATCATGGGTAGATTCTGTTTCTAACCAATCTATCAATTCTAAAAATCTGGGAATATCTTGAATCCAAGTATCATCATCTAACTTCAATACTCCCTGAAAATCAAAGCAACAATGTAGACATTTTAATGCTTGGAAAATTTTTAGAGGTAAAGATTCATAATTATCAGGAGATTTGACATATAAAATATCTCCCTGATTTTGCCACTCTGAAGTTAACTCTGGTTCTCCGACTACAAAACAGTAGGGAAGATTAATTTTTTGATATAGTTTTTCTCTCAATATTTGAATTTTATCCAGATTTTTTTTGCAGGATATAATCAGGATAACTATTTTTCGATTTGATGAAGCAAATAGAGTCTGATTGAGATAATTATGTTGTCTATTTAAAGTGCTTTTTAGCAAAGATAAACAAAAATTGTTCTCCGGATTTAATGATAAACTGTTTTGAAAATATGAGATTGCCTGGTGATATTTCTGATTATTTTTATAGTAAAGACCTAAATATAGAGAAATAATTGATAAGCTAATGTGTTGAGGTTCAAATATTGTTTGATACTTCCGGACTAAATCAATTAATTGCGTCACCAAATCATCCTGATGATTAGCCAAACTAGAGCGGGTGATACTCAAAATAGATAAAATACAAATGAATTGATTATAGTGAATATTTGTGGATAAATTTTTAATTGTGAAATCTTGATAGGCTACTATATTACTCTGATAAATATTCCAAGCTAATTGTAAATTTCCGTTTTGAGCTAATTGACAAGCCTCAATAATTTCCTCAACCATACGATGTTGATTAAATATATATTTTTTGGAGACAAACTCGTCTAATATTTGATTTATTTTCTCTAAATCACCAATAATTAAAAAACACCGACAAAGCTGAAAATATGCAGGAAAAACTTTTCCCGATTCAATAACTTTTTGATAGTGATGAATTGCTAGTTCATATTTGGTTTGATGAAAATATAAATTACCTAAAGCCAGATAAACATCACTAGAATATCCAGATACTTTCTGTAAAGTTGCTTCTGCTTCTGAAAATTTTTCTAATTTAATCAAAATTTCACTGTAATGGATATAACCAGGAATATATTGGGGAAATTGTGCAATTACTTCTTGCCATTTTATTAATGCTAAATCCCACTTCTGTTGCTGTTCCAATATTCGAGCTAACCCACATAAACCATCAGGTTGATTGGGAGCTTTATCTAAGACATCATCAAATACTATTTTTGCTTCTTGAAATTCAGCTAACTCAATTAACAAATTTCCCATACTTATATAAAAAGATATATTTTTCGGAAAATTATTGATAGCTGTTTTGTATATTTTTAGAGCAATATCCCACTCTTGTTGTTGTTGAGCAATCCTCCCTAAACATTTCCATAAATTCGGTTCTTGAGGAAATTGTTCAATCAAGTTACTACATAATTTTTTGGCATCTTCAAATCTTCCTAATTCAATTAATACTTTAGTTTTTCCCAAATGAGCATATACAGATTTTGAGTCTAAGTCTAATGCTCTCTCATAATTTGTTAAAGCTGCCTGAAAATCTTGCCAAAAATTTACATAAAAATTCCCGAAACCAACATAAATATTGGCATTATTCTGATTCAGGCTAATCGCAGTTTGATAAATTTCTAAAGCAGATTCAATATTACCTAACTTAGCTTCAACTAAAGCCAAATTATGATACCCTGCTATATTTTTCGGCTGTAGTTGAACCGCTTTTTTATAAATAGTAACTGCTGCAAATAATCTATCAACTTGCTGAAAAACTTCTCCCAATTTTATATGTAACCAATAATCTTCGGGAATAACTTTTAATCCATCTTCATAAACAGCGATCGCCATATCAAAATCACCCTGTTCTTTAAAAGTCTCCCCTAGCCCAATATGCACCCAAGAATTTTCGGGATTTAATTCTATTGCTCGTTGATAATAACTAATAGCTTCATCAAAATTTTCTTGCTCTCTTAAAATACTTCCTAGCCGAATATATAACCAAATAGTTTTAGAATTTAACTCTATAGCTTTTTGATAAGATTGTCTTGCTTCATCTAGTTGTTTAAGTTCCCTAAAAGTATCGCCTATTAGCCCATAAATCCAATCAGCTTTCGGTGCATATTCAAGAGCTTGATGATAACAAGCAATAGCTGCTTCATACCTACCCTGTTTCCTGAGAATTTCTCCTAAAATTCGATAATTTTCTAACTTTCTCGGATGAATTTTAATTATTTTTTGATAACATTCAACTAAACCTTCCCATGCTAATAAACATTCAGGATTAATATCTACAGCAGCCTGAAAATTAACAATTGCTTCTTCTACCCGATCGACACGTTTTAGTTCATTAGCAAATTTGATTAAACTCGCAGTTTCATCTTGATTATTTGACATAATATTTTACTTTTATCTAACTTTTGATTATTTTAAAAATTGAATAACTTACGAACTATTGAACTACTAGACATCTCCGATAATCAAAAATCAAATCAATTATTATCAAGAAATTATTAATTTTTTCTCCCTGTTCCCTGTTCCCTGTTTTCTGGAGATGTCTACTCATTGGTTTAACTTTTCACTTCATGTTTACGATCGCTCAAATGTAACTTCAGAAAAATTGAGAAGTAAATCTAGTAATTTTATTAACTTTGAGCCTTTTAACGTTGACATATATAAAAAAATATGGTATAAAATCAAAATTTTAAACAAGACCATCAAAACCTTTTTCAGTAGAAACCTAACTAAAACCGCAAAAAATACATTCAAATCTAACAACCCAATTGCCAACTGATGATTAAGATATAGAAGACCAAAAATAAATAAAATAACGAATGACCTCAACCCTAATCCCAGCAACCCATAAAAATCTCAACGCCCCCACGATTCATCAACTGGCAAATGGACTTACCATCATTGCTGAACACCTACCCGTTGAAGCCGTCAACCTCAGTATCTGGCTTAACGTTGGCTCCGCCCTAGAATCCCAATCTATCAACGGCATGGCCCATTTCCTCGAACATATTATTTTCAAAGGCACCCCCAAACTCCCCAGTGGTGAATTTGAACGCCGAGTAGAACAACAAGGTGCCGTAATGAACGCCGCGACTAGCCAAGACTACACCAACTTTTACATCACCACCGCCCCCAAAGACTTTGCCCAGTTGGCCCCCTTGCAGTGGGAAGTGCTTCTCAACCCCAGCATCGCTGATGAAGCTTTTGAACGAGAGCGTTCTGTTGTACTCGAAGAAATTCGGCGTTCACACGATAACCTCAACCGTCGTTGTTATCGCCGAGCTATTGAAACCGCTTTTGAAAAATTGCCATATCGTCGCCCAGTATTAGGTCCAGCGGAAATCATTTCTCAACTTACTCCCCAACAAATGCGTGACTTTCACCGGACTTGGTATCAACCTACTTCCATGACAGCTACAGTAGTCGGAAATTTACCAGTGGCAGAATTAATTGATATTGTCACAGACTCATTTACAGAAACCTACAATCAAAAAGACTCAGAAATATCTCCACTCCCACCTAATATATGCGAACTGACACCAGAATTACCATTTACAGAAATAGTTCGCCACGAAGTAGTTGACGACACTCTCCAACAAGCAAGGTTAATTATGGTTTGGCGAGTACCTGGGTTAACTGAATTACATGAAACTTATGCTTTAGATGTGTTGGCAACTATTTTGAGTCGGGGAAAAACATCTCGCTTGGTGCGCGACTTACGGGAAGAACGAGGCTTGGTTTATTCTATTGGTGTGAGTAATATGAGTTATCGTCATCAAGGTGTGTTTTATATTTCTGCCAGACTTTCACAGGAAAATTTAGCTGAAGTCGAAACAGCGATCGCTCAACACATTCGCAACATCCAACAAGAGTCGGTGACAGCAGCAGAAATTCAACGTATTCGTACTCTTGTCGCCAATAGGTTTATTTTTGCTAATGAGACACCGAGCGATCGAGCTAATTTATATGGTTATTATCAGTCAATGATGGGAGACTTAGTACCAGCGCTTAATTATCCTCAACATATTCAAGCACTTGACGCTGTAGATATTCAACAAGCAGCATCAAAATATTTATCTACGGATGCTTATGGAGTAGTTACTTTTCTACCCAAACCGTAGATCGATTTATTTTATATCTAGTAGGGTGTGTTAGGCGACAAATATTATTTATTCTTTGATATATTGAATTGAAAATCTTCGCCGTAACGCACCAAAAACCATACTTCTTAATTTTTTAGAGATACTAAATTATGACTTCATCAACACTTTAAGCTGTCTAGAAGCATAAGTAACTAAATGAGATTTTTAAATATTTCAGGACTTAGGCAAAATTATCTACATACCTAATAATTAGAGTCTTGTATTTGTAAGTAGTTATAGATGTAGCCAAAAATATTAGGTGTCAAAATAGAATTAGAAATCTTAGCCATTTGTGAGACTTGATATTAGCTAAAAATTTGTCGAAACCTAACTTCTCAGAAATGTCCCACAGTTAGGTATTGTTTGGTGTAGTCTACAGCATAGTATATTATAGCTGCTGATTACTATTTCCTCTTATACAAAACCTCCTATGGAACTCAAAGACTTTCTGGGAACAGACCTTAAGTACGACGTAAAAACTCTCGCCGAAGACGAAAACCTCACTCGCGAGATTCAAACCATACTGATTAACCTCAATATGCTTAACCCTCCATTAGATGGAATATTTGGCCCCCTAACCACCGCAGCATTGCATAGATTTCAAGTAGAGCAAAAGAGTGGGGAAGCTGGATATTTAGGAGAGAAAACTATTAAAAAATTATTCGAGGCCAAGGAAGGAAATATTCCGGCTGACCCCATAATACTAAAAACTATACAGAACACAATTTTTAAATCCAGACCGCTTCACTCTTCTCTGTTAAATGATTTGGAAAAACACCATATTTCTGCTAATCAAGAATTTCAATTATTAGCTTACGCTCCAGTGAGAAAACACTTCCGTATCGCTCTGCGCGACTCCAAATATAATAATTCTGGAGTATGGTATATTCAACAAGAACATATTGAAATTTATCAAAACAATCAAAAAGTTTATCCCGCATCTACACAAAATAGTATCAGAATAAAAGTTCCCTACAAATCTAAATTAGATAATTGGTATAACCCAACAGGCTCATGCAATGTTACTGCAATTAGTATGTGTTTGGAATATTTAGAAGTTCAACGTAATTCAAATTATGGTGAAATTGAAGATGAAGTTTATGAATATGCTTTAAAAAAAGGTTATAGTCGTCATAATCCATATCACCTGGCAAAAATTATTAGAAATTATGGATGTCAAGATAGTTTTAAAACTAATGCAAGTTTTGCAGAAGTTAAAGACTGGTTACTAACAGAAAATCCCGTGGTTATACACAGCTATTTTACTGCTTTTGGTCATCTAATTGTTGGTGTTGGTTTTGATGAGGAAGGATTATTTGTTCATGACCCCTATGGTGAATGGTTTTCTACTGGATATCGCACTGACCTAAGTGGTGCTTATTTACATTATTCTGAGCAATTAATTCGTAATATTTGTATGCCCGATGATGCTTTTTGGGTACATTTTATTTCTAAATAAAAGTTGATAATTATAGGGTGCGTTTAGAAGGCTACAATTAAGCTAATGCGCATTTTCAATGCGTATTAGCAGGTCAGAAGTTTGAAGTCAGAAGTCATACCATTTTGATAAATATTTGCTACAAATGAATAGGGGATTTTTTAGGAGTCAGGAGTCGTAGGGGAATTCCTTTAATACCATGTTTTAGGTCGGAAATAATCTTTTTTATCAAAGGTACATCTTATTAAAAGTCTTTTTATCGCCCTTACCATTCGTAACATTCTTTTTTTTAATTGGTATCAGAAGTAAGAATTAATAAGAGTTTTTATTTGAACAAAACACACAATAATAAGCTGTTTAAATGCAGAACAGCTCATTAAATATAAAAATTAATCATAATCTGTCGCCACTAGGACTTACCCATGAACGCTAATTGTAGTGGACTGTTTCATCTTAAATGTTGCAATAGATTTTAAATTATGGGTTGATTAATCTCCCCCCTCTTCCCCCTCTTCCCACACCTCCCACCCACACTTTTTTAATGCACTACTTTAGCTGAAACAGTCCAGTAGTGGATTGTTTCGTCTAAAAATGTGCATTAGAAAATGGGGGGGTGGGGGATTGAAATGACCGTGTGACAAGGCGATTATCAAAAAGCCTAATGCACTATTTAAGGTGAAACAGTCCAGTAGGGTGTGTTAGCGCCAGCGTAACGCACCAATACTCTATATATAGTGCCTTTCCGTAAGTCCTGGCCACCTATAATTTTATATTTGTAAATTAAGTCAACCTACTAGAACAAACACAAGTATTTGTAGCAAATATTTATCAATTTGATATTCCTTCTAACTACTGTAGCGGCATTTTGCTCCGCAACATATAAAGCGTTTGCGGTAGCATTCCGATAGGAAAGCTTTGCGTTAGCAAATGGCTATTCGCCTCTACTGACTACGGTTGCCTCAACCTTATAACTTTATTATTAATTATCTACTTAACTTAATTAGTCGTGCAAAATAAATTTCCGAGTTTAGAGAGGGAACAGGGAACAGGGAATAGGGAATAGGGAAAAAGAATTGATAATTTATGGATAAGATTGGAGATATATAATAAAATGTGTCATTGATTTGGCATAAGCACTAATGTGTAATTAATTTTGTGTACCTGCTTACTGATTACTATTAACTGATAACTGATAACTGTTAACTGTTAACTGAAATGACCACCTAAACCTTTTCTAATTTCATACTTAAATCTAACCAAGTTGACCTAGTAATAGGAGCGCTAGTAGAAATATAATCAACTCCTGTTTCCGCTACATTCCTAATAGTTTCTAAAGTAATATTTCCCGAAGCTTCGATTTTAATTCGACTGTTATTTTGACGAATCATTTTAACCGCTTCCTGCATAACTGCACCTGACATATTATCAAGCATAATAATATCTGCTTGATGCTCCAACGCTGTTTCTACTTCTGCTAATGTTTCTGTTTCTACTTCAATAGTTAAAGGATAAGGTATCATTTCTCTAACCTTAGCGATCGCTTCTCCAATTCCTCCCGCCGCTGCAATATGATTATCTTTAATCATTACCGCATCATCGAGACCCATTCGATGATTTTTTGCCCCACCAACTTGAGTCGCATATTTTTCTAATATTCTAAGTCCTGGAGTGGTTTTGCGAGTATCAACCAGTTGCACTGGTAAGTCAGAAATTTTTTCTGCATATTTGTGGGTCATCGTTGCTATCCCACTCAGACGCATCCCAATATTCAGGGCCACCCTCTCTCCAGTGAGTAAAGTATCTAAAGGCCCATCTAATTTAGCAATGACCGTTCCCTTGTTGCACCATTCTCCCTCAGTCACAGTGGGTAAAAAATTTACCCTTTCGTCTAAAATTTGAAATACCCTAGCTGCTATGGGTAATCCGGCAATGACCCCTGGCTCTTTCACTAACCAATGACCCACACCAGAAATTACCTCATCTCCTGCAAATAGGCCCGCAGTTGTGCGATCGCCCCGGCCAATATCTTCTAGCAACCATTCTTTTAACAATTTGTCCAATATTATCTTTGGTGGTAAAGTCGCTTTCATAATTTTCTATAACTTGAGAATTTCACTTCTGACTTCTGACCTCAAACTTCTGACTTCAGCTATACCTCCCACACTCCCGTAGGGACATTGCATACAACGTCTCTACTGCTCCACCCAATCAGATGTAGCAAAATTTTTGAGATTTGGTATTAATCTTTTCATCCCTATTTATCCTGACTCCTACCTTCCACAAAAAAAGTGATTCAGTTAACCTATTTATACTATTTTTTTGCCTCTGCCGAGGATTAACATCATTACAGCCAAAAACAAAGGCTTTCTCGTATCGTTGAGAAAGCCTTTGTTTATATTTAACCTGGCACCGTGCTATTTTACCGGGCAGCTACCCACCAAGTATCTTCGCCACCGTAGCGTTTAACAACCGAGTTCGGGATGGATCGGAGTGGTTCCACTACGTCATAGACACCAGGAAAAGCTGATAATTAATTATATTAACTATATAACCTTAACCGCTTGTTTCGGGCTTCAGGTGTTTTCTTTTCCTTACATTTATTACTATATACACCTTATCTAGAGATGTCAACCCCCTAAACAAATTTTTTTTCAGTCTCAAAAAGTCAGCTCAAATCGTCCTTTTTTGATGGGCCTTAGATTTGGCTTGACTGAATTTTTCCTTCCTTCTCAAACCACTGAACCACCTGTTGTACAGTTAAAGCCTCAACTGGAACATTAACTTCTTGGGCAATTTGCTTTAAAGGGCGTAAAGAAGACATAACTAATCTAGTAAAAAAATTCTCAAAGCTAGCATCTACATCTAACTGTTGCTGAATACTCTCATCCTTTGCAATCCAAGCTTTTACCTGTTCCGGAGATATATCTTCTGTGGCCAAACCCTTTTCCTCTCCTATTTGTCTGAGACACCTCAAAGCATAAATGGCCAATCGCGTTGAAAACTTTTGCTTAGAAGTTAACAGAGCCATATCAACTTGAGCTGATTCTTCTGCCGTTAAAAATTCCATAGATAGTTGCATATCAGCTTTTGATTTTATATTTCTTTTTAATTTGCCTAAAAAATTCGTCTTTAAGAGTTTTGATTTATTTTAAGTATTTACTTTTGACCGAGGCGGGTAATTAAATAACCGCAACGATGTTCCCCATTAACAATCCAGTGGGTTCTCTCCACAGTACAATCAGGCAGTACAGCACCAAACATCTCTAATTCATGGCCACAAACAGTGGGGAAAGATTCGGCCACACTAGAAATAGCACAGTTATGTTCCATCAATATATAACGTTCAATGGCAAGTACAGACTCTTCTGTTTTTTCTGAGGTAAAAGTCTGATCACTTTTAACTTTTGAATTTTGATTTTTAACTTGCTCATAAGGATACCACTCGGCCATATAACCCTCAGCCTTGCGGAGTTCCACTAAATGGGCAACCCGCTCCCGGACTGAACCAGTTCCCAGTAGCTGACGGTAGTGCATTGCCTTACGCTGCCATTGTTTGTGTAGCACTTGGCTGAGTTGTTCATGTCCCATAGTTTCTGCCAAAGTATCAAGGAAAGAAACAGCGAACTCATCATAATTGTGAGGAAACCGCTCGCGGCCCTGAGTTGTTAGTTCATAAATATGCTGTGGCCTTCCCATACCAGTCTGTACGGATTTGTATGTAATTAGTCCTTCTGCTTCCAAATCTTTTAAATGACGACGAATACCTTGGGGACTAATTGCCAATGACTGTGACAACTCCAAAGCGGTAGCTTGAGTTCGCTTCATTATATATTGTAAGATTTCGTGTTTGGTCGAATTTTGCTGAGTAGCTTCCATGATCGAAAAAAAAATATTTGAACTGGACTTTGACAATTTCATTATTGTTAATGTAACCTAAAATAGACTAAAGCAACATATAAGTTGTTTAAATGGCCATCAAAAGCCTTCTCATTACTAAATTAAGTAAATATAACTAGGAAAATCTCAAATACAATGACTGCTAAAGTTACAACCTTAGTTAATCAACCCTATAAATATGGTTTTGTTACCGACATAGAATCAGAAACCATTCCTCGCGGACTAAGTGAAGATGTGGTGCGTCTGATATCTGCTAAAAAGAACGAACCAGAATTTATGCTTAACTTCCGCCTCAAAGCATATCAGAAGTGGCTGCAAATGAAAGAACCAGCCTGGGCTCAGGTTGACTATCCAAAAATAGATTACCAAAATATTGTCTATTATTCAGCCCCAAAAACTCAAGACAAGAAAAAAAGCCTAGACGAAGTAGACCCCACTCTGTTAGAAACTTTTGAGAAACTTGGCATTCCACTTTCAGAACAAAAGCGTTTGAGTAACGTTGCTGTTGATGCTGTATTTGATAGCGTCTCGGTTGCCACTACTTTTAAAGAAAAACTAGCCGAAGAAGGTGTTATTTTCTGTTCCATTTCCGAAGCAGTTCACGAACATCCTGAATTAGTGGAAAAATACCTTGGTAGTGTTGTACCAGTCGGGGATAATTTCTTTGCAGCTCTCAATTCTGCTGTATTTAGCGATGGGTCGTTTGTGTTTATCCCTAAAGGTGTAAAATGCCCAATGGACTTATCTACCTACTTCCGAATTAATAACGGAGATGCAGGTCAGTTTGAGCGGACTCTCATTGTAGCGGAAGAAGCAAGTTCTGTCACTTATCTCGAAGGTTGCACTGCTCCAATGTTTGATACTAACCAACTTCACGCTGCTGTAGTAGAACTTGTTGCTCTGGATAACGCCGATATTAAATATTCGACTGTGCAAAACTGGTTTGCTGGCGATGAAAATGGTAAAGGTGGTATCTATAATTTTGTGACTAAGCGTGGTTTGTGCAAAGGGGTAAATTCTAAAATTTCCTGGACTCAAGTAGAAACAGGTTCTGCTATTACCTGGAAATATCCTAGTTGTCTTTTAGTGGGAGACAACTCAGTGGGAGAATTTTATTCTGTTGCTCTGACTAATAATAAGCAACAAGCAGACACTGGTACAAAAATGGTACATATTGGTAAAAACACCCGCAGTACAATTATTTCTAAAGGTATTTCTGCTGGCAACTCTGCTAATAGTTACCGTGGTTTGGTGAAAATGGGACCTAATGCTAAAGGAGCGCGGAACTATTCTCAATGTGATTCGATGTTAATCGGCGATCGCGCCCAAGCAAATACTTTTCCCTATATTCAGGTAGATAATAATACTGCTAAAGTTGAGCATGAAGCTTCTACTTCAAAAATAGGAGAAGACCAACTTTTCTTTTTTGCTCAACGAGGTATTTCTGCAGAGGATGCAGTTTCTATGATTATTAGTGGTTTTTGTAAGGATGTGTTTAATGAGTTGCCTATGGAATTTGCTGTAGAAGCTGATAAATTATTGAGCTTGAAGTTAGAAGGAACGGTTGGATAATGGATAATTGATAATGGATAATTGATAATTAAGAGGTGATTTGTAAACTGAGTTGAAACTCATTTCTACTTGGGTTTGCGGAAAATTACTCCTTAGGAGCTTAAATAGTCTTAAACTGTAAAGCATTTATTCTCTTTAATATTTACTTTATAAATCAGCTCTAATAATTATTAATGGATAATTAATAATTATGAAAAATAATGTAGTTAAAGAAAAATAATTTGCATTTGCACTACGAATTGTTAAATTGTCAAAACATCTTAATCAAGAGAAGCAGGAGTATGTTTTATCAAAGCAATTACTTCGCAGCGGTACAGCAATTGGGGCTTTGGTGCGTGAAGCTGAACACGCTGAAAGTCGTGCCGACTTTGTACATAAAATGGCTATTGCTTTGAAGGAGGTCAATGAAACTCTATATTGGTTAGAGCTATTACATCAAGCAAATTAAATTGATGTAACAGGATTTAACTAAATTAATCAAGACTGTATAGAACTCTTAAAACTCCTGACATCTATTGTCAAATCTGCCAAATCAAATAATTATTAAATAATTATTAATTGTTCATTATTAATTATTAATTGCTAATCATCCATTTCAGAACTGTTGAGAGGTAAACATGATTAAAGAAAATAGCGAAGTTATACTATCTGTTAAAAATTTAACGGCAAATGTAGAAGGGAAACAAATTCTCAAGGGCTTAAATTTGGAAATAAAAGCTGGAGAAATTCATGCTATTATGGGTCCGAATGGTTCCGGCAAAAGTACCTTTTCTAAAGTATTGGCTGGTCATCCAGCTTATGAAGTTACTGGCGGAGAAGTAACTTTTATGGGGAAAAAATTATTGGAAATGGAGCCAGAAGAACGGTCTTTGAATGGTGTATTTTTGGCATTTCAATATCCTCTAGAAATTCCTGGAGTTAGCAACTTAGACTTTTTGCGATTGGCTTACAATACAAAACAAAAACATCAAGGATTGGCAGAATTAGATGCTTTTGATTTTGACGATTTAGTACAGGAAAAACTAGATGTTGTCAAGATGAGACCAGAGTTTTTAGACCGGAGTGTAAATGAAGGTTTCTCTGGTGGGGAAAAAAAGCGGAATGAAATATTACAAATGGCATTGTTAGAGCCAAAATTAGCAATTTTAGATGAGACAGATTCGGGATTAGATATTGATGCTCTAAAAATTGTCGCTAATGGGGTAAATCAATTAGCAAATGAGTCAAACTCAATGTTAGTAATTACTCACTATCAACGTTTGTTAAATTATATTGTGCCTGATTTTGTTCATGTGATGGAAAGTGGTCGGATTATTAAGACGGGCACCAAAGAATTAGCATTAGAACTTGAAGACAAGGGTTATGATGAATTGATAGAAACTGCAAAGGTGGGGGTATAATATAATATGCAAGTTTCCGTAAAACTAGAAGTATCTTATTTGGATAAACTGTTGGGAGAAGCTTGTAAGGGAGTTTCTCCAAGTGTACCACCAGAGTTTCCCTTAGAAATAAAGATGGCAGCTTGGTTGCAGCAGGTGCGCGATCGCGCTGCGACATCGGTGCGTGAGTTGAGTATCCCGACTAAGCGAGATGAAGAATGGCGGTTTACTGACTTATCCCCGATGCTAAAGGTGGATTTTCAAGCCCCTGCTCCTGTAGACTTAGATGCTTTAAATATTGCTCCGTTTATTTTGCCAGAGACTACAGATAGTCGGTTGGTATTTGTGAATGGGGTATTTGCACCTAATTTGTCATCGGTTTCGGGTTTGAGAAATCAAGTTTTTGTGGGCAACTTGGGGCAGCTACCTCTTCAATATCAGGAGCGCATCGGACATTATTTGGGAAAACAACCAGGTAACCAAGAAGTATTTACGGCTCTGAATACTGCTGGTTTAACTGATGCAGCAGTGGTTTGGTTGCCGAAAAATCAGGTTGTCGAAAAACCAATACATCTATTATTTATTGCGACTCAGACAGAAGTTCCGATTTTGACTCAACGTCGTTGTTTGGTAGTAGCTGAAACTGGAAGTAGCGCTAATATAGTCGAACATTGCGTGACTGCAGAAATCGGTTGTCCAGAATCACCCACTTCTCATCCCTATCTGACAAATACTGTGACAGAAATTTGGGTTGAGGAAAATGCAGCAATTAATCATACCCGCGTCCAACGAGATGGGGGGGCAGCATTTCATGTTGGTAAGACAGCGATCGCTCAAGCTAAAAATAGTCGCTATACCTGTCATGCTATCCATTTAGGGGGAAGGTTATCTCGTCATAACCTGGAAGTTTCTCAAATGGGTGAAGGTACGGAGACTAATCTTTATGGTTTGGCATTTATTGGTAATGAGCAAGTAACGGATACCCACAGCGCCATTATTTTGAATCATCCCCACAGTGTCACTGACCAACTTTATAAGTGCATTGTTGATGATAAAGCTCATTCTATTTTTAATGGTAAGGTTTATGTTTCTCAGGCGGCGCAGTTAACTAATGCTGCTCAGTTGAACCGAAATTTATTACTATCTTCTGGGGGACGGGTTGATACGAAACCTCAGTTAGAAATTATTGCAGATAATGTTAAATGTTCTCATGGAGCAACTGTTAGTCAGTTGGATGATGATGAAGTTTTCTATTTGCAAAGTCGAGGCTTAAATGCAGAAGCAAGTCGCAATTTGTTAATTGATGCTTTTGCTGCAGAAATGCTGAATAAATTACCTCTACCTTCTTTGCAGCATATTTTAAAACAATGTGTGGCTTGTAAAGTTTAATTGACTTATAAAAGTCAACAAATTTTATCAAGTAATAGGTGGTAAGTTCAATAAGTAAAAGTTTGGCAAAACCTAGCTTATGATTTAGGTAATTATAAATTTTCCCTGAAACCAAAAAAACCTAACAGCTCCTGTTTTTTTAGCAGGAGCTAGACCAAAACAAAGCTTGAGAATAAATTGATTAAGCTCTTGTAAGCTCTTGGGTGAATTTTATCCTACTCAATTATATTTTAAGACTTTAAAAAGTATAGTTAAATTTAAGGCAAGAAAAAGTTGATACAAATAATATTCATGATTAAGTTTTGTACTGATAAGCAGCACAGCAAATTCTAATAACTGTAAAGGAATTGAAAAAAATATGACTATTATTAAAGAAAAAACTTTGGGTGAAAAGGTACGGAAAGATTTTCCGATTTTACACCAGGAAATAAATGGTAAACCCCTAGTTTATTTAGATAATGCTGCTACTTCCCAAAAACCACTGGCAGTTATTAATACTTGGCAAGAATATTACCTTAAATATAATTCTAATGTACACCGAGGCATTCATACTTTAAGCTCAAAAGCAACTGATGCTTATGAAGGTGCAAGAGATAAGGTCGCTGCTTTTGTAAATGCTGCATCTCGGAATGAAATTGTTTATACTCGTAATGCTAGTGAAGCTATTAATTTAGTTGCCTATTCTTGGGGATTAAACTATCTCAAACCAGGGGATGAAATTATTGTTTCAGTTATGGAACATCATAGTAATTTTGTTCCCTGGCAAATGGTTGCTCAAAAAACTGGAGCAGTTTTAAAATTTGTTGAGTTGACAGACAGTGGAGAGTTTGATTTTGAACAATATAAAACCCTAGTTTCTCACAAAACAAAGTTAGTAGCAGTCAGTCATGTTTCTAATGTTTTAGGTTGTATAAATCCAGTTAAAGAAATATGCTTTATCGCTCATCAAAAGGGCGCAAAAGTATTAATAGATGCTTGCCAAAGTACCCCCCACATGGTAGTAGATGTACAAGCAATTGATTGTGATTGGTTAGTAGCTTCCGGTCATAAAATGTGCGCTCCTACTGGCATAGGTTTTCTCTATGGAAAATTAGAATTACTAGAAGAAATGCCACCATTTTTAGGTGGAGGTGAGATGATTTCTGAGGTGTTTTTCGATCATTCTACTTATGCAGAATTACCTCATAAATTTGAAGCCGGAACACCAGCTATTGGGGAAGCGATCGCTCTCGGTGCAGCAGTTGATTATTTGACAAATATAGGTATGGAAAACATCCATAACTATGAGGCAGAATTAACTGCTTATTTATTTGAAAAAATGCGTCAAATTCCAGAAATAACTATTTATGGACCTCAACCAAATGCAGAGGGGGAAAACAGGGCAGCATTAGCATCTTTTACAATAGAAAATCTTCATCCCAACGATTTATCAACAATGTTAGATGAAGCTGGTGTAGCAATTCGTTCTGGTCATCATTGTGCTCAACCTTTGCATCAATATTTCCATATTTCATCTACAGCGAGAGCAAGTTTGTATTTTTATAATACTCGTGATGATATTGATGTTTTTATTGCTGCTTTGAAGGAAACTATTGAGTTTTTTGGAAATATTTTGGGTTAAAATCAAACGAAGTTAAAAATCATTGTTAATGCGGGTTTAATAAAGCTTATTTTTACCTAGACTTATGATTTTTATTAAACCCATTGTAGGCAGGAAAATCTTGATTTATTGTCATGCAAAAATATTTTTCCAAATGATAAATGCGGAAAATACTGACACCTAGTTGAAGATGAAAAACTTGAACCTAAATAAACTTATAGTTATTAACTTAATTGTTTTAAATCTGACAATTATTTTTTTAGGAGTGACTTTGATTTTTTCACCGACTAAAAGTTTAGCAACTTCGACTCCTCAAATCACACCTAGAACAGAAGAAAAAATTGATTCGATAAATTCAGAAAAGTTGACTCAGGGTAGAGGGAGAAAATATGAATATAGAGTAGAATATCAGTTTGGTTTTCCTCAAAGTGAGGCAGAAAGTAATCGTTTTAGAGAAGCTTTGAATGACGCAGGAAATGATGGATGGAGGCTGAGTCAAACTGACGTTGTTTTTAATTCATCTAATGGACAAGGGTTATATATATTCATTTTGGAAAAACAAAAGTAATTTTTTATCTAATATTATGTCCGATTGAATAGTTATCAATAATCAAATCAGGAAATCGCCCGTACAGGAATCAGGAGCGAAGAAGGAAAAAACTGTATCTTATGAAGATGAAAACTACTATATTAATTATTAATTATTAATTATTAATTGTTGAACCAGACTTTTAATTCTCGCACTACCACATCGCCATAAACAAAACTCAGTAGGGACGTTGCATACAACGCCCCTACTGTTCTCTACCAAAACGAAAACCGCTGCAAATCCTAATTCCTCCTTCAAATGCAACAAACTAGAAACGCTGAAAGCTGAATGCTTACCTTAATTCCTATATAATAAGGTTTAAGCATTTTTAAGTCCAGAAAAAATACGATATTTTGGGCGGCTTAGGCTCATGGATGTTAGTATTTGGGTAAGAGTTGGGGAGGTTGTATCAAGGGATAATTTTTCGGAATACCTTCTCTATAACTCCCTGTTTCTCTTGACTCTGTACGGAAGTTGCATGCAACGTCCCTACCTCCGACCTCCGACCTACCTTCACAAAAAGACTTTTGAGCGCAAACCCTAATTATTCCATTCCGAAAAAACGTACACCCGGTTAATCTATAGAAAATAGAAACCGAGTCTAGAGCCAATATTTTGACTTAATCTATAGGTTATAGTTAGAGCGACATCAGAGGTTTAAATCCATGCTTAACCGATAACTTACCAATTAGCTCCATATTTTCTACAGTAATCTGATTCCGCCCCCAAGAAAAATTAGTATATAACTTTTCAAATTCTAACAACATCGACTCTGCAAAACAAGCAAATAACTGACGACCAGGCACATCCATATTAACTATGTTCATAATTTTCCAGTCAATATCAAGGGAGTGTTCTACAATTCCACCATTAAGTATATAGATTCCTGATTGCTGGATTTTTGTTGCCATGTTTTTAGGATAGCCCCCATCAATTAATAAACAGGGTTTCTTCAAAACTTTCGGGTCTATTTCTACTCCTTTTGGCATACTAGCTACCCAAACTATAATATCAGCTAGGGGTAGAGCATCATATAAATCTAAAATTTTGCCTCGTCCTAATTCCCCTTGCAGAGCTTTTAATCGCTCTTGCTCACGAGCAACTAATAATAATTCTGCCACACCTATTTTAGTATTCAGCCAGCGACAGACGGCGCTACCAATATCACCTGTTGCTCCACAAATTGCAACTGTTGCTTTTGACAAGTCAATTCCTAACTTTTCGGCACCAAGTTCTACTTGTTTACAGATAATATAAGCTGTGTGGGTATTGCCAGTAGTGAAGCGTTTAAATTCCAATGTGATATTGCGGATTTGTTTCAACTTCTGTAAGTTGAAATTTTCAAAAATAATTGATGAAAAACCACCCAAAGCAGTTATATCTATACCATTTTTCTGAGCATGAGCCATGGCATTAATTATTTTGCGGGTTGCTGCTTTGATTCGGCGAGCTGCTAGCATTTCAGGTAGAAAACAAGATTCTACATACTTGCCTTCTATTTTCTGACCCGTAATACTGGTTACTTTGATTGTATCGACTATCTGAGGCGGAGCGCTACACCAAAAGTCAAGACCTTGATCTGCATACTCTGGATACCCTAAATCCCTTGCTACTGATTGGGCGTGTTCTAAGCTAGTTAGATGACCAATTAGACCAAACATTAAATTGTGAGTTTTTATATATTAGTGGTTAGTTATCGGTGAGAGTTAGAAATAGAAGCTGAATAGGTATTTGAGAACTTAAATTATCAAAAAAATCAGATAATTTTTGTTCAATTGTGTCCATTACCTATTCTAACTTCTTGATTTCCACTATTTGTATTTTGATTAACTATGCAGCAGTTAAACCGTAGGCTGACATTTTCATAATTTCACGAGTGCTAAAGCCAATGTTAGATAGAGCTTCACCATAGGAGATCATAAAGTCTTCAACCAATGCTTCTTTCTCCATTCCTAGAATATCAGCATCTTTTTCTACTTGATTAAGCATTTTCCAGACTAGGGGGAGATTTTGACGATTTGCTACTTCTAGTTCGGCTTTAGATGCTTCAAAATTACTTTTTAGCCATACTTCGCCAAAGTTGAGGTGGGTATATTCATCCTTAACAACACCTTCAGTAATTTTTCGAGCAAAGGGATCGGCAACCGGGATATAGATATTATAGGCTGCGATCGCAAAACACTCTATAATTAAGGATTGAATTAATAAACAAGTAACTACTTTATTTGTGGCTGCGGCATCTTGGAAATTTTGGTCTAGTTGCCTAAAGAATTCTTTGGCAAATTCCATATCTGGTGTTACATCTAGATTCCGACCACAAGCTTGAAAGCCTTTTTTATGGCGACTTTCCATTTTTGATAGGCCCATCAGCTCATCTTTTTGGTCTGGGACCATCTCGGCCAATTTAATGTAGTTCTCATGGGCCTCTTGTTCTCCCTCAATCACAATTGCGTTGATTCGGCTATAGGCATCTTTGTAAGTCTCACTTTGAAAATTCATGGATGAAATTGCTTCAAGCTGTGGCATTTTTCTGTTATCTCCTCATCACAAAATAGCTTCAAAAAGGCGAACGAAAATTTTGATTTATCTTAACTGAGCTGATAGTTTTACTGTAACTACTTTCTGGAATAGTTGGCTAGTCTAGTTGTAATTGATTTGTAACTCCGGCCCAAGTTTTTATTTCAAAACTTTCATTCTGATAAATCTTAATTGGATATTGGGTAATAATACCGAATAAAAGTTTATGGATCAATTATTTTATAATTTACCATTCTTCACAATCATAGAACAGTTAAGCCTAGTTTTGCTAGTTTTTCGGGAACGATGGCCGAAAATGGCCGATTATTAGATTTTGGCTTTATGGCCTGTACCAGGGGCAAACTTAAGAATACTTTTATGGAGGGGTGATTATGATGTAGGTTGATCAACTAATAATTCAAATATCACGGTATTATAGGAGACTGGGAGTAGTAATACCATCTCCAGGAATTACAAAAGTCACAATTTAATTACTATTAGGAAATTTAGGCTCAGAGACTAAAGGTTTTCCCCTTTCATCTGTTAGGGGAGTTGGATTTTCTGACTGAGGAGGAAAATCTGGGAAAGCTTGATTTTCTGTGGATGGTTGAGATTGCTCCTCAACTGGTGTCTGATACTGGGGAGTGGAATACTGATAATCTAAATATGGAACTGGACTCAGCCATCCTTGCCAAATTCTAATTTGATTTTGGGCTGAATTATAAGCAATACTATTTTCAGGAATTTTTCTGGCAATCTCGATCGCTCGTGGTATATCTCGATTAACTTCATCCATAGCAATAGACAAAATTTGTTGACTCCACTGATTAATTAATTGCTTTGCTTCCCATTGCCTAGAACTGGAAGTGGGTATCTGTTGTGCTAAACTAATTGCTGTTATATAAGCATCTGCAGTTGCTGCGACTGCTGCTTGACGAGCATTTTCTAAATTGCGTTCTGCTTCTTGTTGAGATTGCCACTCTTCAATTTTAGAACGAGCTTGCTGGTAGAGAACTCTTCGTGGTCTAATTTGTTGTGCTTTGGCAATTGCCCGATCTATCTCACCTGCTAATGCCAGAGTTTGAGCTTCATCAAGAATTGGTTGGTCTTGAGAGCGTTGAATTCTTTCAGTCCAACGACTAATTTTATTTTGAGCTTCTTGGTACAGAGTTCTACCTCTTCCTATTTGACTAGCTTCATTAATAGCTGCTTCTAGGGAACTAATGTCACCAAAGCTGGCTAACTTCTCTGCTTTTTCTAGTAATGGTTGATCTTCTTGTTCTTGTAGTTGTCTACTCCAAGCTTGTATCAAAGTGGTTGCTTCTTCTCCACGAGGATTAGAAGGTGGAATGGTCTGTAATTTGGCGATCGCTGCTTTAAGGTCGCTAATACCTGCGGGTTGGGCTAACTTTTTCCCCTCTTCTATAATTGTTACGTCTGCTATTTCTTGCTGCCAAAGATTAATTAATTGTTGAGCTTTCCCATAAAGGGGGCGTTCCGCACTTACTTGTTGAACTTGGGCAATGGCATCTTTTAATCCGGCAACTGTGCCTAAATTAGCTGGGGAATGAGCCCTAGCCAAGACTTGGATATCTGCTGCTTTTTTTTCTAGAGCCTCGTTTTCAGGGACTTTGTTAAGTATATTAAGTGCTGCTTGCCAATCTCCTTCATTTAGCTCTATCATTGCTAAATCTACTATTTGTTCGCCTAATTTTAGTAATAGCTTTTTAGCGACTGGATAAAGATAGCTATTCTGTTTAATTTCTTGAACTTTTTTAACAGCATCTGTGAGATTATCTAGTCCACCTTGTTCACCTATGTCTCGTGCCTGGTTTAATTGGCCTCCCTCTTTACGAGTTTTTTTAATATCATTAATTAGTTCCTGGTACTTTTTTGTTTCCCAGTAAGCATTTGGGAGGGATAGTAAACGAGAAGCTTCCATGGAAGCTTGATTCCATTGTTCATTACGCAAATGGTCTTGAGTTTTCTTGTAGGTTGTTTCAGCTTGATTCCAAGTTTTTTGCCATTCTTTGATTTGTGTTTCTACAAGGGAGTAAGCTGATACTTTATCGGGTACTTTCTTGGCTATTTTAATCGCTTCTTCTAATTTTCCATCTTGAAAGGCCAGGTCTGCTAGAGATAATATTTTTTTCGACCATTCTTCGACGTAATCATTTATTTGGGGGCGCATCGGATGGTCTTTTGATAAAACTTCTACCAGATTAATTGCTTGGAGTAAATTATCTTCTGTTTGGGAATTGGCTAATACCTGGGCACAATAGAGGCGTTTGCTGGCTGAGGCTGTTGGTAAATAAAGTGATTCACAATCTGGCTGAGAGGGTAGTTTAAAAAGAGCAGAAATTGCTGTTATACCTGCTCCTGCTGGCATTATCACTAGCAGTGCTATCCACAGTAACCAAGGTATGGACAAAAATTTATTTGTTGATTTTGTTGGTTTTGTTGATTTTGATTTTTTCTGTTCGGTTTTTTCTGGCTGAGGATGAGATTGAGCCAGGTATTTATGGGGCTGAAATTGATTACTATTTGTTCTGAGTTGTTGCAGTCTTTCTGCACGGCTTTTCCGGCGGTCGGATGTCTGCCATTGAGTGTAGTTTTTATGCTTCATTTGACGTATTGTTCGCCAACGGCCCATTGTTTTTTGGTTTTCATTCATATACACTTATCCCGAACAGCAACCAACGGATATAATTTCCAGATTTATAATGACTTTCCGGTCAACTCAGCCTACAGAGAATCTTTGCTTGAAATTAAGTCAAATATAACTAATATAGTTTAACTTTATTATCTGCGGTTTCTAGGTATACACTATTTTGTAACAATGTGCAACTTTAACTTTGTGAATCAAAATTCATCAGACAAAATTAGACATTAAAAAATTAGATTAAACCATAGAAATAAATAGAGAAATCAGTAAGGATTCAGCTATTAGCAGTGAGTTCTCTGTTAAGCTTAACTGATGAGCTTTTACCCATTTAATTCTTTGAAGTAACCACTCAGCAATCAAAATCTTCAGGTATATGATAGGGAATTCAAATCCCCTTTAACACACACCACTAAATTTTCAAATCTAGTTTTCAATATATTATATAGTGTAGTGAGTGGCGGAATTAAATCTTTGGATTTTTAGCTGATAAAGCAGTTAATCTGTAAGAAGCTAGCTGAATGCCGAATGCTTACAGAAATCATAAATTTATTTCGCTTTAGAGTTTTAATTTTTAATTTGGGCTGACTACTGCCAAAAATCTATTAATTTTCTAAGAATACAGAATATATAATAATTATATTCTGTATTCTTAGAATATATTGAATATATTTATCTAGAATACCTACGTAATTGTCCAATAGGAATTTCTGCAGAAGGCTGTTGTAAATCCTGAATTATTTTTGTGAGGTCTTGGCTGCTAGCTTCATATATTTCCCCACAAAATTCGCAAGTTGCTTGAGCGCCGTTATCTTTTTCAATCATATCTTTTAGTTCATCAATGCCAAACATTTTCAGGGCTCCTAAAACTTTTTCTAAAGAACAACCACAATGAAAACGGACTATTTGACGTTCGGGTAATATATTTAGGCCCATATCTCCCAGAAGTTGTTTGAATATTTCTGGTAATGTTTTGTTAGAACGCAACAGTGGGGTAAATCCTGATAAAGAAGCAATACGAGATTCTAGGGTTTGAACTAACTCCTCGTCTGTAGCTGCTTTTGGCATGACTTGTAATAGTAAACCTCCGGCTGCTTGTACTCCTGCTCCATCTACGAACACTCCTAGCACTAATGCTGAAGGTGTCTGTTCTGAAGTGACTAAATAATGGGTTATATCATCACCAATTTCTCCAGAAATTAGTTCTACTGTACTAGAGTATGGGTAGCCATAACCTACATCTCTAACCACATATAGATAGCCTTGGTTTCCTACTGCTCTACCAACGTCTAGTTTACCGATGTTGTTTGGTGGTAGTTCAATGCTCGGATTGTCCACATAGCCTCGCACTGTTCCGTCCAATCCTGCATCTACAAGTAATCCTCCTAATGGACCATTTCCTTGGATACGAATGTTAACTCTTGATTGGGGAGTTTTCATATTTGAGGCGAGTAATAATCCGGCGGCCATAGTCCGGCCCAATGCAGCAGAGGCCACCCAAGAAAGTTTATGTCGTTGTCTCGCTTCTTCGGTCAAGCGCGTGGTAATTACACCAACAGCGCGTATTCCACCTTCTGCAGCCGTAGCTCTAATTAGTTGATCTGCCATAAAAATCCTTACATTTCTTAATCAAAAAGACTTTCTCGATCATAACTTGCTAGAAAATTCCCGTTATACTAGTTAATGTCCAAGTTTATATAGGTTTCTGGGAGCAGAATGTCAATCTAGGTCTTTATTGTTCTCTAGTTTTGTTTTAAACCAAAATTTCAAATATAAAAATATAAAAATATCAATTTAAAATTTATATTGTTATGTTAGGTACTTTTCAAAAGAGCCATCTGCGGATCGAGATTTCAGCTTCTGAAGCTAGTATACGAGATAGTTTAGTGCGTCCATCTCAGCTAGAAGAATGGTTATGGCCTCAGAGCTTTTCGCCTGGATTACCGGAGCAGTTATCTGAAGGTGTTAAGTTTTCTAGTTTGATTGGACCGATCAAAATTCAACATCATGTAGATGTGTTGGGGTCTAATTGTTTGAGACTCCTTTTGAGTGAGGGAATTGATGGATTTCACGAGTGGTATTGGGGAGATGGTTGGATACAGTCTCGTTTGGAAGGAATATCGATGTTACCTCTCAATTTGGGTCAGACTTTTAGTTTGTTTCGCTTACGAGAGTTTCTAGTTAATAAAGAAGAGGTTGCTAAGTTTTAGGTTTTGATGTCTAGTTTTTGTCTGTTAGGGGTTAGTGGTTAGGGGTTAGGTGGTAGTAATTTATAATGTTTATTTTTTCTGATCGTCAAACTGTTCTATTTTTGAATAAAAATAGTTTGATAACTACAATAAATTGTTTTTGATTAAGGGATAATTTAATTTGTACCGGCGACACTAACACCAATTTTACTAACAGTTTGGTTATTACTTTACTCTAAATAGCAATCCTAAATAGGTTGTGAAAAATCAAAAAATAGACAAGCTCCTGAAACTATTACCGAATAATTAATAGTTAATAATTAATAATTAATAATTAATAATTAAGAGTCGATAGTTAATAATTAAGAGTCGATAGTTAATAATTATTAATTCAACAATTCAGGTTAAAAGCGTCCCCTTAAAATGGCAAATAAGAAAAAATTTTCCTTGTTAGTCAATCCCCTTATTTTAATAAGGGGTCATTATTAATTGTTAATTATTAATTGTTAATTGCTGAACCCTGTTTCCTCTTTCTAGGATACTTTTTTCACAACAAAAATAGGAATGCTATATTCTTATTTGAATTTCGTATCACAATTCTACCTTTTGTTTGAGAAAGCATTTATAAAGTGCTGTATAAGGAATATTAGAAACTCCTGAAAAGAATTCTCTCTGTTCAGTATTTTTAAGTAGGTGGTTATCAATGAAGGTTCAACCCAAAAACCTAAATCTTTGAAAACAGGGAGGTTAGAGCTTTTAATATTTGTTTGATTCCGCCTACCTACTTATCTTGACTAATAAAGATTTTTTGTCGCTAATAATTAATAGTTTTTTTATCGTAAATTTGTACTTCTTTATAAAAAGATTAGATGGATATTTTGCTGATTAAAAACATTTTAAATCAGTAAAATTGCGAATATATCATAGTAAGCGATCGCTGATTTTATAAGTTAAAAAATTAATTGTGTAGCAATCGCTTGTTGGTTTAAGCAACTATTATTTATCAGATTTTAGAGAAAATTATTAGAGGTGAAAGTAACAGATTTTTTGTGGTATTAGTCTCCTAGTTTTTCTTTAAAATTCGGATATGTACTATGATCGTTAATATTAACTATGCGACTTTCATCACCTGTTGCTGTGAGATTTTCATATACTCCTTGATCGCGTTTTACGAGTTTACTAAATCCATGACTTTTGAGGTCGCTAATTCCCGTTTCTACAATTATTCTGGGAGCACTAATCATGCGTTTAACTGGAGTATCTACTGGAGTATTACCTGTATCACATTGAGCTAGTTTGCATAATTCACCCCAAGTGTTGACATTTTCATTGATGCTGTGCCAAACTTCTAGCTTTTGGTTATTAGTTGGACAAAAATAATCGTAGACAGGCATAGTGATAGTTTCTACAAGTAATCGTTTTATTTAAAATTATATATGATGATATGTTATAATGACAAGATTTTATCCGCCTAGTAAAACTCTGAGAATCTAAATAATTTCCTTTTTTTTAGCATTTAATTACAAACTTAGTTATAAAATTGCTGTTAATGTCCAAGTTATCATCAACTAATTAATTTTAGATGGGATAATTTGGATTTTAGATTGCTGTTTCAGATTAGGTTAGTATAACTCTGATTCTGATGAGATTTTTAGAGTGCTAGATATCAATTAAGATTTTTTTTCTCGGATTCTGAATAGATAAATTTAACTGAGATTGAGTACCAATCTAAAATCTAATTTACATAAATGATTTTTCAGGAGAATTAATCGATGAGCGATTTTAAAGTTACACCACAAAATGATCTAACCATTATTGAAATGATGGAACGATACAATTTAGAGGACGAAGTAACTCTAAAAAATTGGGCTAATTTACATGGTATTGATAATAGTCGAGGTTATTATCATCCAGATCAAGTCGATTTAATAGATCATGTACATCATCATATTTATGTTTTGGGAATGAGTATTACAGACTATAAAAATTTTATCAACCCTCGTCAAAATCAGCACCAAAAATTTGGTTATGAAGAAATGAGAAACATGGATGAAAATAATCTGTATAACAACAAAGTTAATGATTCGCAAGAAACTTCCCCAACAAAGGAAAAATTTATTTGTAATAATGTTAATAACTCAAAAAATAATTCTCTAAATAATAATGATACTGATGATCCAGTTGATGATGAAGGTTATGCAGCAATAGAAATGCTGAAAAATCAGTATTCTGAAGCTATTGATTTAATGGGGGAAAGAATTGCTGAAAATTTTATTGATGAACTAGATTTATCCGTAATGCGACATCTAGCGACAAAGGTAAAAGCTCGGCAAAAATTGAATGGTAAAGTTCCACCAAATCGCTTTCTTAAAACAATTCAAGCAGTTTTGCAGCCTCAAAATAGTAATTTTCTTGTTTCTAGGGATATTGAAGATGAATCTAGTATTGAACTTGAACAAAATCATAGACTTGGCTAGGTTAGTTAATATGATTTAGGTCTTGCTGATTAATTCTCAGAGCATTTACAGACAGGGCTATTTCATTCTAAACTGCGCCATTTTATGTATTTACGAAAGTACGTTATTTATAGCTCTAGACAATTTTCTTTCCCTGTCTGTAAAGTAAGTAAATTCATTGCCAAGATATATAATGAAATGACCCTGCTTTTACAGATAAAGAATCAAGCCTTTTTTATCGGAAAAAAGTGCTACCTTTTAGTAGCTAATTAATAAAAATGTGAGCATTTTTAGAAGATAAGGGAAGAAAAACTGAGTGACAATTTTTTGGCTGTCTAGAGTTTTCTAGAGATATTAGAACAAATCCGCTTTAATCAGGAGATATTCAGAAAATTCAAAACCTTTGGCTGATAAAGATTTGGATATTTAGATAACTACTCTATAAGCTAAGATGCATTTTAAATGCGTCTTAGCAATTCATAAGTTTGAAGTATGGGTGATCATTTTAATTAAGCATATAACAAATAACTGCTTTAAATCCACAACAGCTTAATAACCGGATTTGGTATTATTAAATCTTAACGGAACTCTAGCAAATTCTATTTGACTGGGTGAGAGACTGTTTGTAAAAGGAATATTAAATCTAGGCGTAGGGTGGGGAGGGTGAGGCGGCAATAACTATGAATCGTAGCAAAAATTTAAGTTTCCGCCGTAACCCACCGAACATTAAGCACTCTAGCCGTCTTAATCTTTAGTTTACAAACAGTTTCTGAGAGGGCAAAACTTAATTAATTAATTAATTAATTAATTAATTTTAATCTAGAGTTTGTTTAAATTTGGTTACTAATCATCAAAATTCGTAGATACTTTTCTCAAGCTTTGATTACAATCAAAGTAATTAGATAATTGGAAAAATGATTAAATCTTGGATGATAATTGGTGGTGTTACTTTCTTAATAGCATTTAGTAGTAGTTTGTTTATTCGTTCTAGAGATTATCAATGGTTTAGACGTTTACAAAGACCTCATTGGTTAACTTTTGAAAGATTAATTCCCATAATTTGGACGACGATTTTTATTTGTGGTGCTTGGTCTGCATATATTGTTTGGGAACAAGAATCAGGTACTCAAAAAACTTGGTTATTAATGGCACTATATTTATTGTTAGAAATAGTGACAATAGCTTATACACCTGTTATGTTTCGGACTCGAAGTTTGCAGGTAGGAACAATTATTGGAGGAACGGGTTTTGTATTAAGTTTGATGTTAATTTTGACTGTCTGGCAGATTAATATTTGGGCGGGAATTTTATTATTACCCTATACATTTTGGAGTCCTATTGGTACTTATACTACTTGGGAAATGAGTCGTATTAATGCCGAAGATTAGTAAGTAAGATTGATTAATTGGCAAAAAGGCTTTGAATAATTAATAATTACTTCTTTTGATAAAAAATAGAATTGGGTAAAAATATTTTTTCCCTTAAGAGAAAAGCTTTATACCTGAATTTTTTGGCAATTCTCAAATTACAGCAGTTTACTAATTGATGAAGTACATATATTTATGGTTTTAGGGAGTAGGGAGTAGGGGATATCAGGGAACAGGTAAAAAATATTCACTCGATAATTTTTACCACATTAACCTGGAATTTGTTATCTAATTAAAGTTTAAATTCGTTTGGCTAAAACTGAAGAAAAAAAATAAATTATTGAGAGACTGTTTGTAAAAGGAATATTAAATCCAGACGTAGGGTGGGGAGGGTGAGGCGCTAATAATTATGAATCCTAGCCAAAATTTAAGTTTCCGCACCCCACCCACCGAACATTAAGCACTCTGACCGTCTTAATCTTTGGTTTACAAACACTCTCTGATTTACAAATAGAGTCATTGATAATTTTTTGTGCCAAAGATTACCAATCATCAAAAATAGAATCTTTTGTCAGAGGAAAAGCACAATTAAGATTCAAAATAGAGGCTGTTTTTGTGGCAATTTATAATGAAAAAAATTGTTGGTTTTAGGCATATATAATTTTGAAAATCTAGAAGTTTATGGTCTTTTTGTTTCTCCCAAATTTACACGTCAAGGTATTGGTACAAGATTATTAGAAAATCTAGGAAAAATTGCTATCCGTCATTTCAGTTATCAGTTAATAGTTATCAGTTAGCCTCCTATCGGAGGAGCTGCGCTAACAGTTAATAGTTAACAGTAATTAGTTAATAGTTAGCTACCTCCGGAGGAGCTGCGCTAATAGTACCTCTGGAATAAAGAGGCTTGAAATTTGGAATATTCTCTTTTTTTATCCCCTTAAAATGGGAGGCGCATACCCATAATTTTTTGGTAAAAAACATAAATTTATCTATGTCATTTCTTCATTGACAGCTAAGATTTTTTATAGCAAAAGATGGTATCGGATAATTAGTGGATTAGGTTTCTATTCAGAACAAAAATTTTGGATATAGTCGTTTAACTTAAGGATGAGACAAAAGGTGATAGGTTCTATCAAGAACGTTTCTAGAGATAACCTCGACGGATCAAGTGTTTTGAAGATTGAATTGCCGTGGTTATTGTATAGCTTAATGTCTCAATCTAAAGTTAAATAACTATAAATACTGTAATGATGAAAAAAAAAGTTAATAATTAGTGGTGAAAAAATGGTGATTTTGGCAATTTATCTCTTATTATCTCTTAGCAATACAACAGATGTATCGGCCTATTTTTATACTTTTACAAGATTACCGAATAATTTCACTTACAGCGGTTGCCAAATAAAATCAAAAAATATTATTGTTTGTCGGCGTAATCATAATATAGCAATCCTAAATTGGTTGTGACAAATTTAAGAATAATAAATATTATCTGGAATGCTTATAAATTCTAAACTATGGCTTATGTATTATGATTTTTTACTACTACTAAAATGTTACGACCTAAATAGGATTGCTATAGATAGTGATGATAATTGCTATACTGTTATCTTTGATATAAAATTATGAGTGATAATTGAGTGAGTATTTTTTGATGGAAATAATTGATTATATCATTGTGACAATTTATCTGTTATTTATCATAATTTTTGGAGTTTTTATACAAAGAAAAGCATCAATAGGAATTGAGTCTTACTTTCTTGGAAGTCGTAATCTTCCATGGTGGGTTTTAGGTGCTTCTGGTATGGCTTCTAATACTGATTTGGCTGGTACTATGGTATTAACTTCTTTAGTTTATGCTTTGGGAACTAAGGGATTTTTTATTGAAATTCGGGGTGGAATTGTATTAATTATGGCGTTCCTAATGACGTTTATGGGAAAGTGGAATCGTCGCGCTCAAGTAATGACTATTGCTGAATGGATGGAGTTACGTTTTGGTAATGGTAGAGAAGGAAATATTGCCAGAATTATTAGTGCGGTTGCTAATATTATTTTTGCTATTGGTACGATGAGTTATTTTGCTGTGGGAGGAGGAAAATTTTTAGGAGGTTTTCTAGGAATTGACGATAGATTTGCTGGTATATTTCTGATTTTATTGGCTCTTATTTATACTACTGTCAGTGGATTTTATGGGGTTGTTTTGACGGATGTTTTTCAGGGAATTTTGATTTTTGTGGCGATTTTATATATCTGTTTTATTGCTTTTCAAACAGTAAGTTTGCCAGAGACTTTTGCTATTTCAAT
>JAAUYJ010129524.1_pt1 | contig 43099 bp, 42 predicted proteins | sample 7278031 | NCBI WGS metagenome assembly JAAUYJ01 (sample SAMN14350222, study PRJNA611818) | marine sediment metagenome | isolation source: surface marine sediment (1.8m) | place: French Polynesia: Moorea | collected 2018-08 | reverse complement strand
GTAGGTTCTTTGGCCCGTCAATTAGTTGCCGGTGGTAAGCATGGAGAAAGCTGGCAACACCATGACGGTTTGATCTTAGATATGTTCAAGAAAATGGGTGGTCCTAGCATACAACTCCGTGAGTTTGCACGGATGCACGAGTCCGTTAAACTGTATCGGGAAGTTGAAAGATGTCTGCGTGAGTTTAAGCTCAACGAACCCTGGTATATCAAGCCTACCGAAAAAGATGGCCGCGGTTGGGGTGGTACAGAAGCCAGTCGTGGTGCCCTTTGTCACTGGGTTGAAGTCGAAGGCGGTAAAATCAAGAATTATCAAGTCATTGCACCTACCACCTGGAATGTGGGGCCACGGGATGGTACACACACCAGAGGACCTATTGAAGAAGCGTTAGTGGGTATTCCTATTGAAGATACCAGCAATCCTGTAGAAGTTGGCCATGTAGCGCGTTCTTTTGACTCTTGTTTGGTTTGTACGGTTCATGCTCATGATGCGAAGACCGGCAAAGAATTAGCTAGGTTCCGGACTAATTAATATTGTTAGGGTGGGCATTGCCCACCTTATTTGTTTATGATTTTATTAGGCTAATGTTTAACTCCTCTAAACTCATGGACGATTTTCATGGGGAAGAAAAACCATAAGAAAACGATTCGTTCTTTAACAAAAAGGATTGAAGAACATCAAGAAAAAATTAGGCAAGAGTATGCTAAAGAATTACCCGATCAGGGACTTATTAATCATTGGCAAGCAGAAATAGCTGCTTTTGAAAAAGGAATTAAACAAGCTTATAAAAGATTAGATAGATAAATTATGCAACTAAAAGAACCTATTTTACCAATTAAAAACAACACTTTAAATCATTTACTTTCAGAATTATCTGAAGAATGTAATAAAGTTACTATTTTAATTAATCAATTACAATTATCTGAGATTACAGAAAAACAAAAAGCACAAATTTTAGCAGAACTATTAACAGCTACTATTCATTTACAAGTTCATTGTGGTGAAAGTTTTCAAGACTTGATTGCTGAAGAAATGGAAACTTTACCCGATGATGATGAAATGGATTAAATTAATGATGAATAAGTTAAGAGTATTATTATTGTATTTGATTTATCATGTTATAATGATTTCAAATAATTAAGGAATAAACATGACTACAATTACTCTTGAAGTTCCTTCTGAAATTGCAGAAGCTTATCAAGTTGCTTCCCCAGAAGAAAAACAACAAATTCAATATCTTGTTACTCTTTTACTTAAAAGAGAAGATGAAAATGATCTTGAATTCTTAAGAAAAATTATGGATGAAATAAGTGATAGAGAAACAAATAGAGGTTTAACCCCAGAAATTTTGGAATCGATTTTTAATGAAACTTTAGCTTAAATTTGTTATTATATCGGTATTAAATAATTCAAGGATAATCGTGTCAAATCTTAAGAAATCACCAATCAAATTTTATTTATATTTGTATTTTTCTTCATTAAGACAAATAGGAAGATCTTTAATATTACCAATTATTTCACAGGTTTTTTTCTTTCTGATTGTTTTGTTAGCAGCAAAAATACAGATATTTTTTATCTTTCTTTTTATTTTTATACAAATTTCAACATATTTATTTCTTTCCCTATCAGCATTCCTAGGCAAGTTAAACTGGGGTACTGTTGTGACTATTTGTTATGTTCCTTTCCCTCTAGTTTTTCCTCTATTTTTAGTTTTCCCTCTACTTTTACCTCTCGGTTTAATTTATATATTACTTAATCCTATTATTAAAAATCAAGATAAACATTTTGAATTATCTAAATATCCTAAGTTATCAATAGTTAGAATTTTTGCAAATAAGTTGGAACCAAAAAAATTATATTCTACTTATCTATTATTAATAACAACAGCAGGATACAGCATCTTAGGACTTTTATGGGACAAATTAGACATCAATATTTACTTTATACTTGGAGTCTTAATTTATGCTTCTCTACTTTACTTAAACACTTTTTTAGTTAACTTTAGAATCAAAAAAGGATTTTATGGAGGAAATGAATTTGAAGCAAGAGAAATCATTAACTTTATCGAAGAAAATTCAGAAACCATTGACTTTAGTGATGGAAACACTCCTAAAAAATTATTCAATGAGGAAGACTTAAAAGAAATAGAAGAAGAAATTATGCTCGAATTAAATGGTTTCCCTCAACCCAATATTTAACTTAATGATTGTATTCTTATTGTCAATTAATATTCAGAGTAAAAATTATGCAAAATTTCAGTTATATAGGAACAAGACTGATCAGAATATCTCTAAAATTTATCTTTATTAGAGAACCCGCAAGAACTTCATTAGGAGTTTTAATGGGAGTCTTATTACAAGCAATTATCACATTACTTAACCCGTTACTGAGTCAATATAATAATATTGTTGATTTTGCTTCCTTATCTATTTTTCAATACACAATTTTTGGCATTATTTTAGTTTATTTACCCTTAATTATCTCTTTTATTTTCTCAGATAAAACTCAAATTAATGATGAGTCAGTCGAAATGCTACTTAGAACAATTGACAGAATAAAAGAAGATGGAAAACTTACTGATGAACAAGTACAACCCTTATATTTAAAAGTTATTGAAAAAGTTGTCGAAAAAACACAACTCAAACAAGATGTACAAAAAGAACTCAATGAAATCAACCAAAATATTGCTCAACAATTATTAGAAGGTGAAACTAAACAAGAGTTACCTAGAGGATTTTTATGATCTTTAAAACAAAACAATATTTGCCTCCTATACAAAGATTATAAAATTATAAGAGTTGATTGATATCTAATACAAAGTAAGCGTTTTTATTGTTAATTTTAATAATAGTAGAACTAAGACAACGAATGTTGTTTTGAGTTAAGTACATCTCTGGTAAGGGCATAAAGACTGATTCAGGAACCCTCATAATAGAGGGAGGCGAATCAATCGGTAGTCCAAAAATTTCATTATTTTGATTTTTAATAACTAACATAAAACGAACTTCATTATTATCTTTATGCAGACAAATATCGGTTATTCCAAAAATACGATTAGCGACATCGATTACAATTAATTCCTGATCCTGGTAATTAGTTAAACTAATCCCAGTTCCTTGTGGATCACCGTAAACTTTACCCATTGTAATGACTTTTTGAATTACATCAATAGGTAGAGCAAATTGTTCTTTTCCTAATAAAAAGGTAATCATTTGTTGGCGTTTTTCCTGTTTCTTGGAAGTGAGGCGACGAGAACGACGAGGAGAATAAATAGTCATGATGGGGAATTGAGAATTGAGAATTGAGAATTGAGAATTGAGAATTGGGAATTGGGAATTGGGAATTTTATGAATTCATTAATTGTTGAATGGTGGCTAATAAATTGTTTTCTTTAAATGGCTTGGAAAAATAAGCAGAAGCCCCTAAATTCATGGCTAATTGACGATGTTTATCCCCACTGCGGGAGGTTAACATAATAACCGGTAAATGTTGAGAAACCAGATCAGATTTAAGATGAGATAAAAGGCCATAACCATCAAGACGAGGCATTTCAATGTCACTAATCACCAATTGAACCGTCGATCCTAAGCCCCCTTGCAGTTTATCTAAGGCATCTTGACCATCTTTCGCCTGTTCTACTCGATACCCTACTTTTTCCAGGGTTAATGCTAAGAAACGACGGACATTAATGGAGTCATCTACTACCATGATGGTTGGGACATCATGATCAGTATAAGTTTCTTCTAAGTCTGCAATAATGGGGGCTATTTTCGGCGCAAAAGAAGAATGAGAAGGATCGTCATTCAACCAATCTAATAATGCTGTTACATCAACCAAAGGAACAACGCGGCCATCTCCTAAAATGGTACACCCTGCGAACCCTTTGGACATTGGCACAGTACCTTCTACCTGACGAATGGTGACTTCTTGTTCCCCCCAATAACGGTCAATATTTATACCCACATAGTTTTGTCCTTGGGCAACCATTAACACGGTAGGTTGATCAATAATTGGCGTGACATCGGTGGGTAGAATGTGAGGGGGACGAGGAAAATTAAACCATTCTTTTAGGGTAATGATGGGGACAAGATACCCTTCCCAGTTCAACACGTCTTGGCCAGAACCCTTCATTAGCATTTCCGACTCAAATCGTACTATCTCTTCAATGACTGTATTGGGAAACGCTAACAACATTCCCCCACTTTCCACCAGTAACACTCGCACAACGGAAAGGGTAAAGGGAACGGAGATCGTAAATATGGTTCCCCTTCCAGGTTCGGTGTTGACTTGAATCTCCCCTTGAATGGGTTTTAAATTGGTATGCACCACATCCATACCCACACCTCGGCCGGATAAGTCTGTGACTTGGGCTGCGGTACTAAAACCAGGTTCAAAAATGAGGTCTAATAACTCTTTTATGGTTGCTTCTTCGAGATCCGCTTCACTTAAGCCCATGTCTAAGGCTTTGCTGCGAATTTTATCTAAATCAATGCCGGCTCCATCATCTTCAACAGTAATCACCGTTTTATTCCCCCGATAAGCTGCCGTGATGATGATGGTTCCCGTTTCTGGTTTACCGTTGGCCCGACGAATTTCTCTTGATTCGATACCGTGATCAAAAGCATTACGCAACAGATGCAATAAAGGATCGTTGAGGGCTTCTAAGACGGCGCGATCGACTAAAGTTGCACCCCCTTTAATCTTTAAATGCACCTTTTTCTCATATTGCAGTTCCATTTCTCGTAACCCTCTAGGGAACCGCCCCAATAAGTCAGAAATGGGACGCATTCTCAGTTGCGTGATGGTGGTTTGCATCAGTTTAGAGGTACGGGAAAAAGCGCGCGAAGAACTTTCTGTATCTTCTAAATTGAGTTGCAAGTCGCTGCTGACTTCTCGCAACTGTACCACTGTATCCATCATTTCTTGGGAGACGAGATGAAAATCGCTGTAACGATCCATTTCCAAGAAATCAAAATCTTGCACCAAGGTGCTAACCAGTTGTGGTTGTTCATTCCCTTGAGGGATTATTTGATCATAACCATTGCGTAAATGTTGATTGGAACGTTCTAGGATTTCGATGCGATCGCCTAATAATTCGATGAGATTACGGAGGCGTTGCAGTTGTAAATTTAACCCATTGCGTTCGATGGTTAGTTCCCCAAACATATCACTGAGGGTTTCTAGCTGTTTGACAGGAACGCGAATGGTTTCCTGGTTGCTATCTGGTTCTATTGCTTCTGTATCTGTGATCTTAGAAGGAGGGCTAATAACAGTATTGGTCTTTTGTTGGGGTTGATCTAAACTGGCAAAAAAGTCTTGTGCTTCTTGGGCAAACTCGTCAGTAGTAACATAAGATTTTAATATCTCAGGGGTCATCATAAGATCATTGGGTTCTTCCTCTACTTCTAATTCCATTGCTGCATTCACCTCCAGAGAAAGATCCGTAAACTGGGTTAAGTCTTCTGTAAATAAGGGTTGAGGCGATACCGCAGAGGAAAAACCAAAGGAAGCGGGGGCATCGTCTAACTCATCCAAAGGCTCAAAGGAATTGTCCCAACTATCTGTTTCAAGATCAAGTGGGGATGAGTCGAAAGCCGAGACATCCAGTTGAGCAGGAATCATCTCCCGTTGTCCAATCATCACCATAGCGTGCGATCGCCGCCATTCTTGCAGGGCCAAGGTAGCCACTTGGGGGAGATCATTCTCATCGGTTTCAATGGCTTGGCCAATGGACTTACAGAGGGAGGAAAAAGCGGGTAATTCTAACATTTGCCCCAACCCCTCTAACTCTTGTGCTGCAATGAGAAATTCTGCTCTTAAACAAGGTTGTTGGGGGTTGTTTAAAACCGATTCGAGACGGTTTAAACAAGCTTCGACTTCTGTTTGAAACATCAAGATCACCATATCTTGTTCCTCGTCTTCCGATAGCAGATTAACCGCATCTTCTGGTTGAGGATCACCCAAACGTTCGTATAATGCGTCCATAATGGGGTCAACGTTTTGTTGGAGCCAACTTGAGTCAATTTTGACCCCTTGACGGTTCCATTGGGCAATTTGTCGTAGGCGATCGACAGTGGTTAAAAAGAGGGTTTCTAGGGATTGATCAAGGGTTTTATCTCCTCCTGCTTTGAGGACTTTAAAGAAGTCTTCTAAGCGATGGGCAATGGTTGAGAGGGTTTGAAAGCCCATCATCGCCGCCCCCCCTTTAATGGAATGGGCTAAGCGCAGGAGACTATCAATTTTTTGACGACTTACTCCATGAGAGCCTAACCCCAATAACCCTGATTCAAGGTCATTAAAGTATTCTTCTGCCTCTCCTAAAAAATGTAATCTTACCTCTTGTTCTTTATCCTTAGCCATAATTTTTACTGCCAATATTAATAAGATTTTCTATATTTTTAATAAGAGTAATCAAGAATTAAGAATTTAATTGTTGCTAAATTCTTAATTCTGCATTCTAAATTCTACATTCACCCACAGCTAACTCACCTTAAAGGTCCCCACAGACTCCTGTAATTGTTGCGCAATAGTAACGGTTTCTTGGAGGGAACTGGAAACTTGACGGGAAGAATCTGAGGTTTTTTGGGAAATTTTAGCCACTTCTCCCATTAATTGGGTAACAGACTCCGAGGTATGGGCTTGGGATACGGTGGCTTGGGAGATAGACTCTAATAGTTCATCGATTTGACGAGAAACATCCACAATTTGTCCTAAACTGGCTTTGGTTTTCTCTGCTAAGCGAGTTCCTTCGACTACCTGAGTGGTACCTAGTTCCATCGCTTCAACCACTGCCGAGGTTTCTTGTTGAATACTCTCCACAATTTTCTCAATTTCTTTGGTGGCAGAGGCTGACTGTGCTGCGAGTTGTCCCACTTCTTCTGCAACTACCGCAAAGCCTCGCCCTTCTTCCCCAGCGCGGGCTGCCTCAATACTGGCGTTGATGGCGAGTAAGTTGGTTTGGAGAGCAATTTGATTAATTAAGGAAACCGCCTTAGAAATTTGTTGAGAAGACTCCCCTAACCGTTTTACTTTCTTGGTAGTTTCGGCCACGGTTTCTCGTAATTGGAAGATATTGGAGACGGTTTGTTCCATGTCTGCTCCCCCCATTTCTGCCGTTGTCGAGGCGGTTTTTGCCACTTCTGCTGCTGCTTTGGCATTATCTGCCACCGCTTGAATAGAATAGGTCATTTCTTCGACAGAATTAAGGGTTTGACTAATCTGAGAGGCTTGGGTTAAGGCAAATTCAGCTAATTCTTGGATGGACCCTTCATTACTACTAATAGAGGTATTCACCTGGGTAGCAGTGGTTTTTACCTGACTAACCACATCTCGTAAACTTTCTACAATGGAGTTAAAGAAGTCAGCTACAATGCCAATTTCTCCGGCACTGATATCCGCTCGCACGGTTAAGTCACCTTCGGAAGCCCCTTCTACTTCGCCTAAGAGTTTAGCCAATTCTCGTTGTAGGGTTTCAGAGCGTTCTTTTTCTTGTTGAGCAATTTCTTCTTGTTGACGGGTATATTTTGCTTGTTCTTCTTGTTGTAGTCGGGCTGCAGTTTCTTGTTCCACTAATAAGTCTTGAATCTGTTGCGCCATAGTATTAATATTGGTTCCTAGTTGGGCAATTTCATCCTCTCCTACCACGGGAAGCCGTTGCTCCAAGTCTCCTTCTCCCAATTTTTTGACCACTTCGCTGGATTCTAAAATCGGACGGGTGGCACGGTTAGCAACAATAACCGCAACAAAACCCACCATCACCGCAGTGGCTGCTGTTCCTAATAAGAAAAATAGTCCAAGTTGTCTTTGGGGCGCAAAAGCAATCTCTGGTTTAGTAGAAAGAATCGCCCGCCAATTTAGATCCGGCAAGCCTTCAACTTGAATGGGTGGGGCGTAGGCAATGAGTTTGTCAGCATCGAGTTTTAAATTTTCAGCTAAGGTAACGATCGCTTGATTTTGTTGTCTAAGTTGTTCAATTTTCGGGAAAATCTTAGCCGCGTCAATAGCTTGGAAACCTTCTTTTTTAGATTCTACTTCTGCCCCAGTGGTCAACTTATTGACCACATATTCCCCTTCTGGTCCGAGGAATACCTGCCCATCTCCATTGACTAAATAGAAGGTTTGCCCTTCGGTTTTATAGTTTTTAATCACTTCTTCTAGGTGTTTAATGGGCATACGGGTGCGAATAAATCCAATGGGTTGTCCTGTGGCAGGATCTTTAATGGTGGAGGCTGCATAAACGTTAAAGGTGCCTTCGGTGGTGGAAATAGAGGGTTGACTTAAGACTGCTCCATTAACTTTTAAGGCTGCTTGTACATAGGTTCGATTAAGATGATTTTTTAAAGGGGTTCCTACTGTTTGTGCTACTACATCCCCTTTCATATCAAAAACGGCAATACTATCGTAAACACCGTAAGCTTTTTGCATCTTGATTAAGGCGGCATCTTTTTCTGCCCTGGTAGCAGTTTCTCTCCATTGGGGATGGGTGAAAATATCCAACTCAGCCATGGCTTGAATGTCCCCGAAGTGGTTCTTCATGTACACATGAATTTTGTCTTGCAACTCGGTTACATTAGTAATTTTATACTTTTCGAGTTGGTTATAAATGGACTTATTGGCGAAAGTATAGGTAATCCCACCGACGGCCATAATTGGTAGGGTTCCAATAGCCATGGCTAACAAGGTGGCTTTCGCCCGAATACCCCAACTCCTTCTCTTGGTTTTCTGAAGGGATTGAGGTTTGTCTTCGGCTAGGATTTCAGCAGTGTCTTCTGGGTTTAACTCTACTTCTGTTTCAATAATAATTGCTTGTTCTTCAGAGTTAGATTTAAGGTTGCCGTTATTAGTTGAGTTGTTTTGGTTATTGTTAGTAGCACTCATAGTTTAATTCCTCAAAAATAAGTTATCAAAAATAATTAAAGTGAACTGTGTTTGCTTCTTAATGCAAAGTGGGAGTGTTCAGAATGGCTTCGGAGTCTAAAATTAGTAAAATTTGTCTTTCTTGAGCAATACAACCCTTTAAATAAGGGATTAAACCGACTTCAACTGTACCAATGGGGGATTGTATTTTTTCAGGGGGAAAACGGGTGACTCCTTTGACTTTTTCTACCGCTAAACCTAAGGCTTGTTTCCCTTCACGAATAATGGCGATTGAATATTGTTGGACATCTGGTTTTAATGGAGATAAGTCCAGTAATTTTCCTAAATCCACAATCCAAAAAATACGACTTCTTTGATTTAATAAGCCCAAAAAACAAGGAAGCATATTGGGCATAACTGTTAGACGGTTGGCAGTAGTAATTAGGACTTCTTGCGTTGTTTTCATGGGTAATAAAACTTGAGTTTTACTATCAATCTGTAAATGTAGATACGGATCACCCTCTGCCTTTTTACTGGATAAGGCTTGGGTTTCCATCATAGTAAAGTTCATATAATGTTGTGCAATTTTTTAGTTACTAATAAAATGAATAATTAACAATTTTTGGTCAACAATAATTATTAATTATTCATGCTCAATTATGAATTATTCTACGGAACGTACCGCGCGTACTAACTGTTCTTTATTAAAGGGTTTTGTAACATAAACATCTGCCCCTTGTTTCATAGCCCACATCCGATCTAAATCTTGATCTTTTGAGGTACAAACTACGATAGGTAACTTGTTGGTATTGGGGTTTTTCTTGATACTGCGACATAATTCTAAACCACTCATGCCAGGCATCACTAAGTCAGTGATAACAACATTAGGTTGATGTTGTTCAATTTTCCCCAGAGCATCTTTAGCGTCAGTGGTGGCAATGACAGTGTAACCACTATCTTGCAAATACCCACTAATTAGCTCCATTTCTGACACTGTATCTTCAACAACTAAAACTTTAGGCATGGGTAAATATCCTCAAAAAGAACTGTCTTAACTTATGGGTTGAAAAAGTTTATTACTCTTAGCATTCCCATAATTGTCAGAAAAAGTTACACCATTGTCTTCAAGTTGTTTAAGATTAGGTTAAGTAACGAAAAACCATATTTAATAAGTCGGATTGAGTGAAGGGTTTTGTTAAATAATCTGATGCACCAGCTACCCTGGCTTTAGCCCGATCAATTAATCCTCTATTTCCCGTTACCATAACAATAGGGGTTTCTTTAAATAGATGATGATTTCTAATTAGTTGACACAGTCTATAACCGTCAATATTGGGCATTCCTACATCTAAGAGTATAATATCAGGTTTAAATCTAATTATTTCTAATAACGCTTTTTTAGAGTCATTGATAGCTTGAATTTCTAAGTTTTTTTTATCAAGAAAGCGGCCAATTTCTTTTAAAATTGTTGGACTATCATCTACACAGATTAATTTATAATTTTTCGTTGTATTAACACTAGGAAGATTGATTAAATTATTATCTTTAGGTGAGGATTGAACTGATTTTTTATCTACTTTTATTTGAGGTAGTTTATCAAAAGGAGCTTGTGGATCTCTTAAAATTACAATCCTATCTTGGATAAACTTATAAACATACTGAGCAATTTTGATCTCATCTTGGTTAGTTAATACTGCCAATTGTCGAAAACTAAATCCTTTTAAAAGTTTACTAAATTTTTCGATCTGTTGAGGAGATATTTTACCTTCACTTTGATTTTTACTGAAGAAATAAGGACGTTGTTCAGGGGAAATTATTACGGGAGCTAGTGCTTGCCAAGCCTCTATTTTATTTTGGCAATTTATCAGTAATTTCTTGGTATTTAATCTTCCTAAGTGAGAGTATAATTCAGTATTTTTTATAAATTTTAAATTTGCATTCTTTAATAATAAGAATGATTCAAAAACTTCTTTAATGAGGCATTTTACTAATTTTAAACCTTGAGAATCTTCTAATATTTTATTTTCTATGAGCCAAACAATAGCTTGATATTCAGGGGGCAATGTCTCACTGCTTTGACTTTCATTTTCAAACTTTAATCTTACTTCATTTCTTATTGAATTTGTTAAGGTAGATAGATGGTAACTGAAACGACGTAAATGCCTTTCTAAACGCCCAAAAGAATCAAGGGAATGGTTAGCATAAATAATTTCTCCTGAATGGAAATAAAGTCTCCAAGTCACTGAATTATAGGAAACTACTAAACAGCCTGTGGCTTTAACTTTTCCAATTTTTGCTAAAATTTCACTGGGGGAAAATTTGGGTGATTTTTCGATTAAATTCACAGATAACCCTTGATAATTTTTAGTATTCATAGTAGAGGTAATAACTGATCTCAAAAAACACAATTAACTTTCTAAATAAAATCAGAAGCACTTCAAAATTAAAAATATTGACTCTTTTATCAATGGATAATTAATTAATTCGATTTAAAACCCCTCCTTGAAAAGATAAAAAAGTAACAAGAATTACTTTATTCCAATTCTCCTATTGGGTAGAGGCAATTATTCATTATCCATTGTCCATTGTCCATTATTGAAACTCAGTCATAATTGAGAATTTTTGAGCAAGGGTAAGCTCAAAGCAGCAATATTGCTTATAAATATGGATACTACTTTGATTCTCTACCCTGACAACAGATTACATCAGAAATTTCGTTGACCGTACTCTAATGTCGAGTTACTATCTATATTACAGTGTTTATAATTATAAGACTTCGGTAATTTTACAGACATTTTTCATTTTCTCTTTAAGCTATCTTTTGTTTATATGAGCAGTCGGACATAAATAAAGTCCACTGTGTAAATATTTGTAAACGAAGTCTTTACCCTAGTTTTGCCTCCCGCTCCGATGCCCTGGCAACTGCGCCCGTAGAAGGCGCATTAGCTAATTACTGCTTTCTACCACAACAGCATGGGAACTACGATATGTCGAATCTAGAAATATTTAAACGTAAAATAGATACAGCCGAAGATTTACAGTCTGTTGTAAAAACGATGAAAGCATTAGCTGCTGTGAGTATTCGTCAGTATGAAAAGGCGGTTATTTCTTTAGAAACCTACGATAAAACCTTAGAAATTGGCTTACAAATTCTTTTGAAAAATGATCCTCAAATATTATTAAATACCGAAAATAGCAGCACAATAAAACAACATTTAGGCGTGGTTATTTTCGGCTCAGATCAAGGAATGTGTGGTCAGTTTAATGAGAAAATTGCTAACTATAGCATTGAAAAAATTAAAAGTTTACATATTTCTAAAAATCAACTAATATTGTTGACGATTGGCTTAAGATTAGCTGATCGTTTACAGAGTTCAAACTATAATAGTGAAGAGGTTTTAACAGTTCCGACTTCCCTAGAAGGAATCACAACAACCATCCAAGAAACTGTTTTAATTCTTGAAAAATGGCGACAAAAAAAAGGTATTAATAAAATTATGGTGTTTCATAATGACTTCATTTCTGGCTCAACCTATTATCCTAATAGCCTACAAATTTTTCCATTAAATTCTCAGCGACTTCAAGAATTAAAAAAACACCCCTGGAACTCCCCTAGTTTACCTTGTTATACTATGGGGGCAAATCGTCTCGCTTCTTATTTATTTAAACAGCATTTTTTTGTTTCTTTGTATCGTGCTTGTGCGGAATCTTTGGCCAGCGAAAATGCAAGTCGTCTTGCCTCTATGCAGGTAGCTGAAAAGAATATTAAAGAACGATTATTAGCATTAAAAAATGAATTTCAGCATCAACGTCAAACCAGTATTACTGAGGAATTATTAGATATTGTATCAGGGTTTGAAGCATTAGGAAAAGGAGGATAAAATATCTAGTTTGGTTACTGTTTGTATGTTAGTTATCTAGACAATATTTTAGAGGGTTATATGAAAAAAATAAATGTGAATAATTCCTCAGTTAATGAAGGTAAGGTTGTAGCCGTTAGAGGAAGTGTAATTGATGTAAAATTTCCAGGTAAATTACCCAAAATTCATAATATTTTAACCACAGGAAAAGATAATAAAATCATTATAGAGGTTATCACTTATTTAGATAAACAAACGGTGCGAGGATTAGCTTTTACAAGCATTCAAGGATTAGGAAGAGGGGAGATTGTTATTGATACGGAAAATACCTTAGAAGTGCCAGTAAGTAAACATCTACTCGGACGAATGTTGAATGTATTTGGAAAAACAATTGATCGCCAAGACACAATTAATAATGTACCTTTAAAATCCATACATTCCTTACCCATTCCTTTATCAGAAAGAGCGACTAAAACCGAACTTTTTCAAACAGGAATTAAAATAATTGACCTATTATCTCCCTTAGAAAAAGGAGGAAAAGCGGGATTATTTGGAGGCGCAGGAGTAGGAAAAACAGTGTTAATTAGTGAGTTAATTCATAATATGGTAAGTCGTTATCAAGGGGTTAGTATTTTTTGTGGTATTGGAGAGCGATCGCGCGAAGGAGAAGAACTATATCGAGAGATGAAAGAAGCCGGGGTTCTTGATAATACAGTCATGGTTTTTGGACAAATGAATGAACCTCCAGGAGTGCGTTTTCGCGTCGGCCATGTAGCCTTAACTATTGCTGAATATTTCCGCGATCAAGCCCATCAAGATGTATTATTAATGATTGATAATATCTTTCGCTTTATTCAAGCGGGATCAGAAGTTTCTGGGTTAATGGGAAACCTTCCTTCACGGGTAGGTTATCAACCCACTTTAGGAACAGAATTAGCAGAATTAGAAGAAAGAATTTGTAATACTTATAGTAACTCGATCACTTCTGTACAAGCGGTTTATGTACCAGCAGATGACTTTACCGATCCGGCGGCGGTTCACACCTTTTCCCATCTTTCTGCTTCCATTGTTTTATCCAGAAAAAGGGTTAGTGAGGGGTTATATCCTGCGGTTAATCCCTTGCAGTCAGACTCAAAAATATTGACCCCGCAAGTAGTCGGCGATCGCCATTATAAGATTGCCCAAGCGGTGCGACAAACCTTGGCGAATTATGAAGATTTAAAGGATATTATTGCCATGTTAGGATTAGAAGAGTTAGCACAAAGTGAGCAGAATATTGTCTATCGAGCAAGACGGCTAGAACGGTTTTTAACTCAGCCATTTTTTACCACAGAACAGTTTACTGGAATGGAAGGCAAAACGGTTGATTTAGAGCAAACTTTAGAGGGATGTGAGCGTATTCTTAATGATGAATTTAGCCAATATCCTGAAAAAACTTTGTATATGATTGGTACAATTGACGAGGCAATGAGGAAGATGAGGAGAAATAATGAATGATGAATCTTAAGGTTTTAATTCCTACAGAAATTTTTGTGGATGCAACTGTCATAAAAGTTGTAGCTGAAGGAGAAAATGGTTCTTTTTGTTTATTACCTCGTCATGTGGATTTTCTATCTGCTTTAGTGCCTGGTATTTTGGCTTATACTTTAGAATCAAACCAGGAGATTTTTTTAGCTATTAATGAAGGTATTTTAGTTAAACAAGGAGATAATATTTTTGTTTCTACCTTGCAAGCTGTCCAAGATGAAAACTTAGAAACCCTACAAGAAACCGTTGAAAAAAAATTTAAAACTTTAGACGAGCGAGAAAAATTAATTAGATCAGCCTTAGCTCAATTTGAAGCCACTATTATTCGTCATTTTCATGATATTTCTATTGCCATTTGTTTGTTTTTTTCCCTCTTCTATAGTCATTGTTGATGATGTTAGGACTTGATCTGGCAATCAGAAATAGAAATTTTTTACCTTACCTATCTTATCTATTCTTAGTTATAATGGGATGAATCAAGCTGGTAAGCTAGAGGGGCTAAATAATCAAAATGTTTACCAGATTTGAGAATAATAGAAAATGAACCTTGATAATCCATAACCCCTATCATAACTTTTTAATAACTTCTATATAGCCATCTTTAAGATCAGGTCAGTAGTTTGATAAACTAAGACAGGATGGTGATGGCTTCTGGATTTCATTGAGTATCAAGAGATGAACAAAAAAAGATGATCCATAGCCTGACTCACCTTGGAATCGCTGAAAATTACCACTCTAAAAAAAGACAAAAGGAGATACAATGATGTTCAATTTTTCTGGAACTAGACCGAAAAATTTAGGTGTTAATAATGGTAAGTTAATGGCTTGTCCTGGTACACCGAATTGCGTAAACAGTCAGAGTTCGGATAACCAATCAAAAATTGATCCCCTTCCCATGATGGCAATTTCTGACTTGAAAAAGATTATTGAGAGTATGGAAAGAACAACCATTATTGAAGCAACCGAGAACTATCTTTATGCAGAATTCCAAACCCCATTAATGGGATTTGTTGACGATGTAGAATTTTATTGTGATACAGATGAAAAAGTCATTCATGTTAGGTCAGCTTCTCGTTTAGGAAAGTCTGATTTAGGACTAAATCGTAAGCGAGTCGAAGAAATTAGAGCTAAACTATTATCTCAAAAATAATCATTATGGTCTAAGAAAATTCCTCAAAAGATAAAACTTAATTAACAATATAATGGCTGAACCCTTCACAATAGGCGGACAAAATGGGTGGTATTATGATCAAGGACATTGGGCTGGTTACTTTCATACCTATGATGATTTTAAAGTAGGTGATTCTGACGGAAAAGCCAGAACTATCCATATTTTCTTGCCAAGGGATTATGAATATACCCGTGAACCATACCCCGTTATTTATATGAATGATGGGGATACTGCTTTTTTTCCTGGGGGTCAGTATTATAAAACCTGGAATATGGGACAACTTTTGACACGATTATATATCACCAATCAAATTTGTCGAGTTATTGTCGTAGCGATTTGTCCAGTTGATCGTAATTATGAATATACTCATGCTCCTATAAAGGGAGGAACATGGGGAGGTTTAGAAGGTTACTCTGACTATGTTGCCCATTCAGTAAAAGGGTTTGTTGATGAGAATTATAGAACTATAAAACTCCCTGAAACTTCAATGGTTTTAGGGTCATCTCATGGAGGTTTAGCTGCGTTTTATACGGTAATTAGACATCCTAAAAAATTTGGTTGTATTGCTGCTTTATCCCCCTCTTTTTGGGTGGGATTAGATTCTATGATCGATCCCTGCTTTTTAAACTTATCAGGAGATTTATTAAGGTCTCTAGAATATTCTGCTTTAATCTTTGCTGGTTTAAAAACCCTAGAAGATCCCCAGTTGCGACCTAAAATTTATTTGGACTGGGGGTTAATTAGAGAAGGAGGGGAACACAACTCGTTTATTGAAGAGAGGGCAACCGCAAGGGGAAGAGAAATGCGGGATTTATTAGTTCAGAAATTTGGCTATCGTCATCAAGAAAATTTATTTGTTGTTGAAGATCCCCAAGGTGAACACGATGAAGCGTCTTGGTCGAGTCGTCTAGAAGGAATCTTACCGCACTTTTTCGGTTGGCCAGTTTTGTTAAAGCAGTGGCAAGAATTATCTCGTTAACCCATGTAGGGGTGAAAATCAATCAGAATATGCCAATGCACGAATTACCGCCCCCTCAAGTTGGGGGCTTGAAGCCTTTTTTTTCGGTCACGGCAACTCAACAGAAGTGGGTTTAGCAATATGAGGCAATCCCCAACCCAACTTTTCCCTTAAAACGCGGAAAAATTCGGGATCTTCTAGACGAATAAAACGAGCAGGATAATGAGACTTTTGCACCTGAATTTTATCTTCTGGTAAGACATAACATCCTCCATTACCATCCACCACTAACACCATGCGGTTAGGGGTTGCTGGGAAAATGCTCACTGGTTCTTTATCAGAAAATACCAGAGAACGAGAAGCCAAAGAATGGGGACAAATAGGGGCTAACTGTAACACCGGAACATCAGGAGTAACGACCGGACCCCCGGCACTCAAAGAATAAGCCGTAGATCCCGTAGGCGTGGATAAAATCAAGCCATCGGCAGCAATATCAACCGGTGCATGGCGACCAATTTTTATCTCAAAATGACACATACTGGTCAAGGGTTCTCGATGAATTACCATTTCATTGAGGGATAATGCCTCCCATATCAATGTCTCTCCACGAAGTAACTGAACCGTCAACATGGTTCGTTCTTCGACCTTGTAATCTCCTACTAAGACTTTATCAATGGCTTCTGACAACTGATTAAGATAAACCTCTGTCAAAAAGCCCATGTGTCCTGTATTAACCGTCAATAGGGGAATCCCACAAGGGGCCAGTTGTCGATAGGCCGACAAAACAGTGCCATCTCCCCCTAAGACAATGGCAAAAACCATCTCTTGATCAAAGTCAGGGGGAATTAAATGATCGATAGGGGTATGACAGACGGGACGTTCGGGATGAGAATAGCCAAGGAGTCCCCCTCGGCCAGTCTCTAAAACAACAGTCCAGCCTTGATCCGTCAGTTGCTCTTGTAACTCTTTAGCGACTTGACAAGCGACGGGTTTGAGATCGTTAAAAATAATGCCGACTTTTGGCACAACAAACTATCCTGGGGCAGCGTTGACTTAAACAGAAGATTTAAAAGGGGTTTTCTTTTTCTTCTTCGATTTGCTCTTTTCGTAATCGATTTCTTTGAGCTTTTTAATAATACGACTAAAATACTCTTGTAAGTAAGATTCTAAAGTAGTCGTTTCCTGAACATCAACCCCTAGGGTTTTGTAAACCTCATCCATTGAGGCATTTAATGGTTTACCACTGGCCAAAACTTCAGCAAACGCTAGGCGGTCAGAAATATTATACGTCCATTGGAAGAAACGAGTAAAGCTACGCAAAAATCTCAGTAGTCCCAAAGGAACACGGGCAATTTTGGCCGGCTTATCTGAGAGTCTCTCACATAGTTGAATGATTTCTTCAGCAGTCCAGGCTTTAGTTCCCACCATAGGATAGGTCTGTTTTTGGGTTTCGGGTACTTCTAGGACACGAATGGTTAATTTAGCCACATCTAGAGTATCCATATAAGCAATCGGGCTACTCTCTCCGGTGATCCAAACCGCTTGGTTATCAAGAGTAGGGACTGCGTATTGACCAATTAAACCCTGCATGAAGCCACAAGGTCGTAAGATGGTATAGTTTAACCCTGACTCTTCTAAAAACTTCTCTGTACAATGTTTAATGTTCATCAAAGGAACGTCAGAGTAATTCTGGGCATTAAGAATGGAGAAGAAAATATAACGGTTAATCCCTGCTTTTTGAGCGGCTTGGATTAGGTTTACTTTTCCATCCCAGTCTATTTCTTTGATAGAAAGGCTATCCGTTGGTCTGGCTGCAGCCGCATCAATAATGGCTTCCATTCCTTCTAAAACACGGGGTAAGGTTTCGGGTTTACAAAAATCCCCCACCATTAGTTCTGCACCCCATTCTTTTAAGAAAGCGGCTTTTCTGGCATTCCTGACTAAACAACGCACTTCATACCCCTCATCTAAGGCACGACGGGCTATCTGTCGCCCTAGTGTCCCTGTTGCGCCAACGATTAATAACTTCATTTATATAAATTTGTAATGTTTCTTAACGTTTCTCTAAGATATTAGCAGAAAGTTACACCGTTTGGGGATTTTCTCTGAGATGGGGATCGATTGGGAATGGAGAATGGAGAATGGAGAATGGAGAATGGAGAATGGAGAATGGAGAATGGAGAATGGAGAATGGAGAATGGAGAATTTAGAATTAGCAGGAAAAATTAATTTTAAATTCTAAATTTTTCTTACTAATGGCAATACAGCTTCATCACTTCATTAATAGGTAAACGGGATTCTACCCCTAACTTCCAAGGTGAAGTATGACCTTTTTCTAAATGTTCAGCAGCCGCACAAGCAATCATAGCTGCATTATCTGTACAGAGGTTTAAAGGAGGGAAATGAACCGTTAAATTGTTTTGTTTGGCCGCTTCTTGAAGATGCTTTCTCAGTCCACTATTCGCTGCAACACCACCGCCAACAGCAATATGGGTTAAGTTATGATCTAAGGCACAAGTAATGGTTTTTTTGGTTAAAGAACGGGCGACAGTTTCTTGAAAACTAGCTGCTAAATCGGCGATCGGTAATTGATTGGGTTCGGCTTGTTTCAGTTTTTCTACTAATCTTAAAACTGCTGTTTTTAAACCACTAAAACTCGAATCATAAGGATGATAACCTCCTTGAGGTAAGGAGATTTTTCCTTCTGGTAAGGTGAATTTTTTAGGGTTTCCTTTTTGGGCTAATTTATCAATAATCGGTCCTCCTGGATAGCCTAAGTTTAACAATCGTGCCACTTTATCGAAAGCTTCTCCTGCTGCATCATCACGGGTGGTTCCTAACTGTTCATAAATGCCACAATCTTTGACATAAATAAGACTGGTATGACCCCCGGATACTAATAAACATAAAAAAGGAGTATTCCAGTTAGACACACTGAGATATGTGGCATAAATATGACCTTCTAAATGATGAATACCTAAGAAGGGTTTTTGATAAATCATGGCTAAAGTTTTAGCGGCTGTTTCTCCTACCATCAAAGCCCCAATTAATCCTGGTGCAACGGTTGCAGCGACACCATCTATATCATTCCAGGTCAATTTGGCAGTTCTTAAAGCCTCTTCAATACAGGGATTAATGGTGAGGAGATGTTGACGAGAAGCTTCTTCAGGAACCACACCACCATAACGCTTATGTAGATCAATTTGTGAGGCGACAATACTGCTACAAATTTGACGATTATTAACAATGGCTACAGCCGTTTCATCACAACTGGTTTCAATCCCTAGGATGGTTTTCATAGGAGGTTATAGTTTCTGGTTTTACTGTCTTTTCTGATTTTATCTCTTCATTTTTGGTTTGGATAGTCGTAGACTGAGAATTGTGTTGTAACCAGGTTGCTAAATTCTCAGATAGATGAGTTAAGGCGTTAATGAGCTCAGGAGAAATGGTAGGTATAATATCGCTAGAGCTAAGGTGCAAATCTCGTTGGGGAAAAGGAATTTTAATACCTTTTTCTCTGAATTGACTATCAATTTTAAAGTAAAGATCGCTTTTAATTTGAAATTGTTTGTAAGGTTTACTAATCCATACTAATAAATTAAAATCAAGGGAACTATTCCCAAATTCTGTAAAAAAGACCTGAGGGGATGGCATTGATAAGACTTCCGAATGATTTTTGGCTGTTTCGATTAACACTTGTTTAACCAATTCTAAATGAGAACCGTGGGCAACACTAACAGGAATTTTTAAGCGAGAAATGGGACTGGAATGATTCCAATTAATGACTTGTGAATCTAAAAAACGAGAATTAGGTAAAATAACAGAAACTTGATCTAATGTCCTAATTTCTGTACTTCTAACACTAATTCTTTCTACGGTTCCCATTAGTCCATCTACTTCTACAAAATCTCCAACTTGTATGGGACGTTCCAAAATTAATACCAATCCACTGACAAACTCTTTAGCAATTCCCTGAAGTCCTAAACCAATTCCAACCCCTAACACACTGGCAAAAACCGTTAGGGAACTTAAATCTAATCCCCACACTTGTAAGACAACAATGGTTCCCAAAAAAATCAGTGCATAATTAACAATTAAGGCTGTAGTATCTTGGACAGATTTTTTCAGTCCACTTGCACTTAAAAGCCTTGATTTTAAAACACGGCTAACCGTGCGGGTTAAAGTAACTAAACCAACCAATAATCCTGCTAAGATGAAGAAGTCAATAACCGAATACTTTTGATTACCTAAAGGAAAAACATCGGTAACTAAACTGATTTTAAAAAGTTCAATAACTAAATCACTCCAGTGACGAGTTTGAGGAAATAAACGGCTAACATAACTAAGAGCTAAAATCCAAATAACACCTCTAACAATTGTTAATGAAATAAAGAAACTAGCTAACTTTAAATTAAAAGAAGATTCAGATTCACTAGGAGGACTTGTCAAAGGTTGCTCTGAAGGGGATGGATTAAGTTGTATAGAATCCATTTTTGTTTGACTTAAAGGTTTTAAAAAACGTTGCCAAATTACTCCTAATTTCCAGGACAAAACAGCAGCTAAAAAAATAATAATGATAGCTATTAAAACCGCCCTAACAAAGTATTGAGGTGTTTTTTCATAGTTGGATTTACTAATAGCAATTTCTAAGGTATTTTTCCAGTATAAAGCTTGCCCCATTAAACTTTTTCCGATAGGGATATCGTTATAAGTAACGGAGATAAAATAACGTTCATTAAGAGTAATCACAGGAACTTCTCTATTGTTATCAATCTCTACCAAAATCTTTGCTTGACTTTCTTCTATGAGTTTGCTCAAATGATTATTAGCTTCATCTGCTCTTTGTTGGGCTGTATACTGTCCTGATTCACTTACATAAAATAGTGTTCTTCCTTGTAAGATAATAGGGGCTGTTGGCTTTTCTTGTGCTACAATAGGTATCATCATTCCTAGAGCAACCAGAGATATACAAATAATGAACAGCCAGGAGATTAAAGAAATAAAAAAGCGATTTTTGGGGCACAAATAATACATAGAATTTTTATCAGGATAGGATTATATTAAATTGGCCGACTCTAAGATTTAAAGCATCACCTTGAATGAGTTTAGTGATTACTAAATCTTGTTTATTGCGAGGAATACGCTGTAAAATTATATCTTTTTGGTTTAATTCTTGCTCTTCAGCAAAATACAGTTGTGTGATCAATTCGGTTTGTCTTGGGATGGTTATTTTAAAATGAATATGAGGAGGTCTTTTCCAATCATTAGTAACAGGATACCCTCCTGGTTTAATAGTTTTGAAAGTATAGTAACCCTCCGAATTGGTATTCGTCCATCCCCACCCTTGAAAGTTAGGATCAATGGCGGCTTGATTGGGATCATACTCATGATTATAACGCCCTGAATAACAAGCTTGCCAAATTTCTACTTTAGCATTTTTAACTGGTTTATAATTAGCAGTTAAAACTTGACCCCTAATGATTATTTTTTCCCCTAATGCTTGTTTCTTTCTATCTTTTACCCAAGTTAAGTCATTATCTTCATCAAGGGGGAAGATAATGGGATAAAAGGGTCCTTGGGTTTGTTGTGGAGTTATTGTCATTAATGGCCAGGTTAAAAAACCCATGCCTAGCATTTTTCCTTGTTTTAAAATCTGTCTTCTAGTGATACTCATTAGACTTTTACTGAAAGCTTATATGAAGTTATACATGAAAAATAACATGGCTTTATATGTGTTTAATTTAGGTCAGTTACTAACATTCTAGCTGCTTCTTGCGCCGCATCTCTAAAGGGTAATAAAACGAGATCAGAACCGGCATCTTTAAGAATTGCCATCTCCCGTTCTGTATGACTGGTTAAGGCAATTTTACCCTGAAATTTTTGATGTTCTAAAGTATGTAATAAAGTTAGCCCCACTCTTTGTCCTGGTAAGGTACTAATGACCCATTTTGCCTGATTCAAAGGCAGGGTTGCTGCAAATTCAGGATCTTCTGCGTCTCCATAGAAAGCTAATACCCCTTGATTACGCCATTCTCTTACTAATTCAGGATTAAAATCTACCCCTAAAACTTGTACTCCTGATCCTTGTAATGCTTGAATTAAACTACCTCCATACCGTCCTAAACCAAATAAAATAATATCGACACTATAAATATTGGCGTTATCTAATTCTCCTAATTTTTGCTTAGAATGAGGGATTAATTTATCTAAATGAGAGACAAAAGGGGACAGTTTTTCATAGATAATATGAGAGTCCATAATCATATAAGTAGAAACCCCCATGGTAATTAATCCCACTAGAGTAATCAATCCTAAAACATTCTCGTTAATATGTCCTAAATCCATGCCTAAGGCAGCAATAATAAGTGAAAACTCACTGATTTGACTCAAGGATAAACTGGTAATGGTGCTAGTGTATTTTCGATAACCCATACTACTCATTAACACCATGATCATTAATGGTTTGCCAAGTAAAACAAACAGAGATAAAACAATAGCTGATAAAATTTCTTCCCCTAAATAACTAACATTAATATGTATTCCCAAATCGATGAAGAAAAAGAGTAATAAAAAGTCCCGTAAACTAACTAATCTTGCTCCAATTGTCGCCCGATAACTCGTAGAAGCTAAGGCCACACCTGCCACAAAGGCTCCCACTTCTTTACTAAATCCTAAACTGTCTCCCACTGCTGCTAAAGCGATCGCCCAAGAAATAGCAAATATTAATAATAGTTCTGTGGAATAAGCAAGGGAATGGAGTAATTTCGGTAATACATAACGAGTCAAAATTGCGATAACGAATAAAAAGCTTCCTCCCTTTAAAATAACGGAAAAAATTTCTTGCCAGAGGGATTGTTCCGAATTATCGCTAAAGGCAGTTAACAAAATCATAGCTACCACAACCACTAAATCTTGAACAATCAGAACCCCTAAAGCAATACGACCATGCAACGCATCAATTTCCTGTCGATCTGACAATAATTTGACGACGATAATGGTACTCGAAAAGGTTAAACATAAGCCAATATAAAAGGAAGGAATGGGATTAAATCCTAAAAAGGTAGCAATTAAATAACCCAAAATACCCGTGACCAAAATCTGTCCCATTCCAGCAACAATAGCCACAGGTCCAACGGATTGAATTTCATGGGGATCAAGCTTTAAACCGACAACAAATAATAACAAGGCAATGCCTAATTCTGCTAATAACTCCACCTCTTCATTGGCTGACACCAATCTTAAGCCGGCTGGACCTATGAGAATACCAACAATAATAAAGGCCATAATTAAAGGTTGGCGTAACCATAACGCCAACCCACCTAATGCCGTTGCGATCGCTAAAATACAAGCAATTTCTGAAAAAACATTACTAAAACTAAACATAATAATTTCTTTTGATAACGGTTTTTAATCCAATTGTAGAATTAAATTGTCAGAAAACGGGAACAATAAAATAATCCTATCGGGTGATGGGATTATTGTAACCATTGATTAAATTGGAATTAAGAAACAGATGCGAGGAGGTCAATTATGAAAAGGAACTTACTAAACGCCATCTTACTAGCTACCCCCCTCATGTTAGCGACTCCTGTAATAGCAGGAAACCCCACTCATGTGCAGCAATTGCTAGAAACGGGACAATGTCAAGGATGTGACCTTAGCAATGAAGATTTGAGATATGCTCATTTAATTGGTAGTGATCTCAGAGATGCTAACCTTCAAGGGGCTATTTTGATAGAAGCTAACCTGGAAGGGGCCGATTTAACAGGGGCTAATCTCAAAGGGGCGAACCTCTACGGTGCTATGTTAACCAATGCAACCCTTAATGATTCTAATTTGGATAATGTTAATTTGGCTAATGCCATAATTTACGATGCCGATGTAACTGGTGCATCTATGAACAACCTCAACATCCGCAATGCACAAATCTTTAACACCGGTATTGGCGTTGGAGGAGAAGCTCCTAAAATTAGCGAAAAAGTTTTATGAAACTAACAGAACTTCAGGCGACAATAAGGAATACTTCCCTTTCTTATTGTCGCCTATTTTTTTGTTTCATTAGGCGATCTTTAACAACCTGAGTTCGATATAAGGAAACTTGTAGACAACTGACTCAAATCAGCAGCCTCAAACCCTCATTGTCTCGTTTAAAACATGATAACTCTGAACTCCGAACTCATGTTTAACAAGATATTAGATAGTTGAACAGTTACAGAAAAGTTAGCTAAGATGATGGTTAGCATGAACCTATAGGGAAACTGTATCTATAGGTTACTTGATCAATCGAGGAGTGTTGTACACAGGAATAGAATGAAAAAAACCCTATTTTTAAGCCCCCCTTCTTTCGACGGCTTTGATGGTGGCGCAGGGGCCAGATATCAAGCCAAACGTGAAATTACTTCTTTTTGGTATCCCACTTGGTTAGCACAACCCGCCGCATTAGTGCCAGGTAGTAAATTGGTGGATGCACCCGCCCACTATCAAACGGTAGACGATATTCTCAAAATTGCCAAGGACTACGAATTGGTGATTATGTACACCAGTACCCCCACCTTACCCAATGATGTCAAATGTGCAGAGGCCATCAAAGCCCAAAACCCTGACACCCAAGTGGGGTTATTAGGGGCCCATGCAGCAGTTTTACCCCAACAAACCCTAGAAGAAAATCCTATCTTAGATTTTGTTTGTCGCAACGAATTTGATTATACCTGCAAAGAATTAGCTGAAGGAAAGCCCTACGAAGAAATTAAAGGACTAAGTTACCGCAATCGCTTGGGTAACATTAAACATACGGAAGAAAGGGAATTAATTCATGACTGGGATTCTATGCCTAGCGTTTTTCCTATGTATGAGCAACATCTTAATTTCCGTAACTATTTTATTGGTTATTTACTCCATCCTTACATCTCTTTGTACACAGGAAGGGGATGTCCGGCTAAATGCACCTTTTGTCTTTGGCCGCAAACCATTGGCGGCCATCAATACCGTGCCAAAAGCCCCGCCGCCGTTGGGGAAGAAATGGCTCTAGCCAAGTCTATTTGGGGTGATTCTGTTAGGGAATATTTCTTTGATGATGATACCTTCACCATTGATAAAAAGCGGGTTATTGCCATCAGTGAACACCTGAAAAAGCTTAACTTAACTTGGAGTTGTAACGCCCGTGCTAATCTAGATTATGAAACCTTAAAAACCCTGCGGGATAATGGTTTACGGTTATTATTAGTAGGATTTGAGTCGGGAAATCAAAAGGTTCTTGATGGGGTGAAAAAAGGTATTAAGCTAGAAGTTGCCCGTAAGTTTATGAAAAATTGTAATAAACTGGGCATTAAGGTTCATGGGGCTTTTATTATTGGCTTACCCAACGAAAGCAAAGAAACTATTGAAGATACAATTCGCTTTGCTTGTGAAGTCAGCCCTCATACTATTCAAGTGTCCATTGCTTCCCCTTATCCTGGCACAGAATTGTATCAACAAGCGCAAGAAAATGGCTGGTTTAGTAAGGCCAATTTGGTGGCAAACTCTGGTATTCAACTATCTGCTTTAGAATACCCCAATCTATCTGCATCCGAAATTGAGGATGCGGTTGAACAGATGTATCGTCGTTTCTATTTCCGTCGTCGTACAATTGTTCCTATAGTTAAAGAAATGTTAGCTGATCCCCAAATGTTAGTGCGTCGTTTACGAGAAGGCCGAGAATTTATGGCTTATTTAAAAGAACGTCATACTCGCAGTTTAGTTAATGCTTAATTATTAGTCAAGGTGATTTTTTCACCCTTGAATCTTAATTGATTTGATAAAGATGCGTTACATTGCATCTTTTTTTCTGTTTATAGTAATTTTTACATTTTGTAATATAATGGTTTTACTTTATAGTGTTTCTTGAAATCATACCATATCCGCTTATTATCCTAGAGTAATATTCTTTCTCCCTCTGCCTTCTTAATATGATTAGCTACTTTCTAAAGCGGATTTGGGATCATGAGGTACACCTCAAATTAAATACCTAACTCGGAGACTCCTAAAACTAGAAAACTTTGTTCCTCACAAGTATAGGAAGTGCTATATGTTACTTTTGTCTATAGAAAATATCACTAACCTAGAGAGATTTTCATCACATACTTTCGAGTGACTCCGTAACTATACTGAGACTAAATAAATTAAAGTTGTGTCAAATATAAGGAAATTAACATGGCAAACCAACAGCAACTCAACTTGTTGAAAAAAAGTGTCACAGCCTGGAATATATGGCGCAGCAAAAATCCAAATATTATTCCTGACTTGAGAAATGCCAATCTAAGTAATTTAAACTTAAAAGGAATTAATCTAAATAATGTTAACCTCGAAAATGCTATTTTAATTGGAATCAACTTAAGTTATTCTTCCCTGAAAAAAGCCAATTTAAGTAATGCTCATTTTAATGATGTTGTTTGTTTTGAAAGCATTTTTGTAGAGGCAAATTTAAGTCATACTATAATTAGTAAATCAGATTTAAGTAAAGCTAATCTTGAGAAAGTTAACTTAAATAAATGCCAAATCATTGATAGTTATTTGATTAAGACTAATTTATTTAATGCTTATTTACAAGGGTGTCGTTTACAAAACAGTTATTTAATTGGAGCTAATTTAACAGGAGTAAATTTACGAAAAGTTGACTTTTTTGAAACCGAATTAATAGGTATTAATTTAGATAAAGAGTGTAATAAGATAGTTAATTCACAAGGTTTGGAACGGAAGGATTGTACCATAATAGTTGAAGATTTAGTTACTATTGTTAACAACGAAAACATTTTAAATACTGAAATTGATCCTGATGTTTCTTACTTAGAACAGATTTGGATTAGAAGTCAATTAGAGAATATTTACCAAGGCCCTCATTCAAGTAACAATTAAATTATCATGGCAATATTGGATAGATTTTGGCTAAACTTTAATTCTTCATTCTAAATTATAAATTCCTATATCAACTGTTTCCAATCTAAATTAACAGCAGCTTCTGCCAACTGATGAATATCTCCAGTATTTTCTAAATAAGCAATCATCCCCAAAACGGGAGTTTTTGTTAAAGTTTGTATCAAATTAAGAGGAGCAAAATCCATAATTTCTTGTTCACTAAGGGGACTCGGACAAGTTAAAATAAGCCCTTTTAAATTCACCTTATTTTGACTGGCTAACGCTACATTAGCTACTGTTTGAGCGATCGCCCCTAACTTGACGGGAACCACCAAAACCGTTGGTAAACCCCATTTTCCTGCCAGATTAGCCACCGTTAATTCCCAAGTGACAGGCGATCCTAATCCCCCCAAAGTCTCTGCTAACACCAGGTTTTTGCGTTCTTGCAGAGACGTTAAGGCTTCCCAAACCTCATGCAAAGGAATGGTACGGTTTTCCCTATCAGCAGCCACAGGAGGGGCAACCGGTGTATCAAACCGCAACGGGTTACATACCTCCAAATCAGGAAATAATCGTTGATAGTGTTCGAGATCACCTGTTCCTGTTTGTAGCAACTTGATCACCCCTAAAGACTGAGAGGGGTGATAAGTCTTCCAATAAGCCGCCAACGCTGATGTTACAACTGTTTTACCGACTTCCGTATCTGTTCCTACGATCAATAAAGTGGTCATCTTAATCTATTTTCAAGGAGGCGATCGCTTCCAACATTTTTCCATCTGTTGCTGTTTCTTTTTCGCACACTTCAAAGGTTTTTTGACACCCTTGAGGAGATTTTAATAACTCACAACAGAGAGCGGCGATCGCTTCTCGACTGACTTTCCCTTTTATATTATCCCCTTGCTCAAATATTAATTGTTTATCTCCAGATTCCTCAGTCAAAGCACAAGGTCGAATAATGGTATAGTTTAACCCACTCTCACGCACCACCTCTTCTCCTTTGAGCTTCCAGGTAAGAATACCACCGAGTTGCTCGTTCATTTTCACTGCGGGGGGTTGATATTCTAAATTTATATCAGATCTACCCGGACGAGTGACACCGGCAGAACTAATTAAAATAAACTGTGGGGTGTTAACTTTTCTCCCATAAGCTTTAATAGAACTGACTTCCAAGCGAAAGAAACCCGGAGAAAACTTAGGATTTAATGCGCCGTCATATTCAAACTTAGTTTGCATCAACTGCATAGAATAGACGCAACTGGGGTCAAAATTACCCATCTCTGGGACAGTTTTTGCACGAAAGACAGGGATTAACTCAGAAAAGGGAATACGTACCGTTGTGGGGCAGTTATAAAAGGTGTCAAAGGAATAACAATAACCGATCCCATCCCATTTACCTTCGCAACGAATAATAAACTTATATCGCTTCCCATCTCCTTGCACTCGTAATTCTATGCCTTCATAATCCTCTAAATTAAGCGGTGGAGTCATATTTTTCGTTCTTACCGAAGCAAATCCCCCATTATTGGCAGTAGAAACGTTACCCAAAAAGGCCGCTTTACCTTGTTCGAGGCGGATACTACTCTCACTCACTCCCCCCATCACCACATCATCCACTGCACCCCAGGTATCTTTTACTTCTGCTGTGGGGTTACTAAAATCAAACAATAATTTTGTATCAGAGCGAATATATTTTTTGACCAAGTCGGTTAAATTTTTCATCCCCATATATTCCACTTCTTGGGGACTATCGACAACTTGAGGCATATAAAACTTAACTCCCTGATAATATTTATCACGGTTGGGGGTATCTCCTTCTACCGGTTGGACGCGAGTTCCCGTACAACAGATGACCGCAGAAACATTTTCTAACAGTTGTGGGGTCAAGGTTTCAGGGCGAGTTATATCTCCTTGGAACAATTCTACACGATGATCAAAGAGAGATTGGGCTGCTTCCTTATCCCGCACCAAGCCCCGAACATAATAATTTTGTTCTAGTAAACGACGCACCACACGCTTACCGACTCCACCATTGGCACCAGCAACTAATATCATACTCATAGTATTATCCTCAAGATTGAGTAAGGGGCGATCGCTTTGCTGAAAAAGTTTTTGTAGATCACTAACAACAGGGATTAAGTCGAAGTTGTTTAATGTGCTAATAAAACGTCTTAAATCCCAAGCTTGGCGTTGTTTTTTACTCATTCCATTGTCTCATAAATGTTGTCTTTTTATCCCAAGATGTCGCATTGAAGACCCTTGGTGGGGTTGATTATTATAAACCAGCCTTTATATGAGATGGCTGGTAGTATTTATCTTATCCTCTTATTGTAAAGTTTTGTATAGCAACAGAAAAATTACTTAAGGTTTTCTTTAGAATTGCGAGGCACTAACAAGGCTCTCATTCAGTTTTCATGAGGATAGTGAGGTTTTCCGTATAGTGATCGTTATGTAAAGTTTCTTATACTATAGGTAATAAAACTTTACATAATATAATTTGAATACCATGTTTCCTAACCTGTTTGAAGCTACGACTGAGTATTGGCGACAACTTGATAAGATTGAATCTCGTTATCAACAAGGAGAGTTATCTATCGAAGAAGTTGATAAAGAAGTTGAGATATTGATGAAGCAACTGGGACAAAAAAGACGAGAAAGTTTACGTTTTTTCAGGGATAGTTTATCTTATTGGATATCTACTCATACTGAGTTTTTGATTGGTTTTGTTTTGGTTCTTGTGGTTGCTTATAGTTGGATGTTAACCATGAGTAATTAGAAAATGGCTGCTTGATGAGCTAAACATCGGTATCAATTTCAGGCATTTCTGCGATATTAGAGGTGAAGGGGTTAGAGAGAGAAGTGGTGGCAATTCCGTCTAAGATAAGGACACTACCATTGAGAAAGGTGAAAGCGAGAACTGCGTTGATGATGAGGGTAGAAAGTTTCATGTCGATGACTCCTTGCTTGATTACCTTTCAAGATAAGGAGTATTTTTGCTGTTACCCTCGCCCGTAAGGATCAATACACAGTCATCATATTGGGTGTTGACATTAAGTTCTCAAAAGCAAAAACCTCAGTATAACTGAGGTAAAAGAGGAGATTCAAGAAGATGCTGACTATGCAGGAGTTAAAAAAAATTTTGATTATTAAAGGGGTTTTGAAAAGGCAAGGCTTTATATTTGCTGACTTGTTTTTATCTGTACTTAGTTTGCCCAAAGTCCAATTGGTTCATATCAATGAAGTTTAAAATACGCATAAAAAGCAAAAAACCTCAGTAATACTGAGGTTAAGCTGTATAAATCTGAAATTGTCAAGCAAAAGATTAATTTTTAGCTAATAATAGCCGAAAAAATCACTAAGCTAGTGATGAATAATGCAGTGCGCTCCCTTTAGCGAGCTCCCTTCGGTATCGCCCCTTGAACTAAGTAACCATGTTGTTCAAAAGGAGCAGGATATTCAGCGTAGTAAGGTTGAGATTCTACTGCGTAAAAATCTCTTAATTTTCAGGCTCAACCCAACGATCATCAGCTTTAATTAAATTAATCAACTCTTGAACCCCTTGATCTTCAGGAACTTTTTTAATTTCTTCTCGGCCTCGATACAAGGAGATATAACCGGCTTGTTTACCCACATAACCGTAGTCAGCATCCGCCATTTCTCCAGGACCATTCACAATACATCCCATCACAGCAATATCTAACCCTGTCAGATGTTTCGTCGCCTCTCTAACCTTGTGTAACACTTCTTCGAGATTGAACAAAGTACGACCACAGGAAGGGCAAGCAACGTATTCTACCATTGTTTTACGCAGTCCCAATGCCTGAAGGATACTATAACAAACTGGAATTTCTTTTTCGGGGGCTTCGGTTAAAGAAACTCGGATGGTATCTCCTATGCCTTCTGCTAACAGGGTTCCAATACCAGCCGTCGATTTAATCCTTCCATATTCTCCGTCTCCTGCTTCTGTCACCCCTAAATGGAGGGGATAGTCCATTCCTAACTCATCCATGCGTTTAACCATCAAACGATAAGCGGCTAACATCACAGGAACACGAGATGCTTTAAGGGAGATGACAATATTGTAGAAGTCAAGAGATTCACAAATCCGAATGAATTCTAAGGCAGATTCTACCATTCCTTCAGGGGTATCTCCATAGGTGAATAACATTCTTTCGGCCAGGGAACCATGATTAACCCCAATTCTCATAGCTTTTCCCTGATCTCTTAAGGAAATTACTAACGGTTCTAAGGTTTCACCGATTTTTGTGCCAATTTCATCAAATTCTGCTTGAGTGTATTCGCTACGAGTGGGACTGGGTTTCTCAAAAACGTATAATCCAGGGTTAATACGGACTTTATCGACGTGTTTGGCTACTTCTAGGGCAATTTTTAAGCCATTATGATGAACATCGGCCACTAAGGGAACCTTTTGGTAAACTTTGGCTAATTTTTCTTTAATTTCTGCTAATGCTTTAGCGTGGGCCATACTAGGGACCGTTACCCGTACTATTTCGCAACCTATTTCGTGTAAGCGACGAATGGCAGCGACGGACCCTTCAATATCCAGGGTATCTTCATTGATCATTGATTGTACCACAACAGGAAACCCCCCACCAATGGTAATATTTCCCACCTTGACGGGACGAGTTTTGCGTCGATGAATAGTAGTATCAAATTCTGGTTTAAGGGGGGTTTGGGGCGTTTCTAGGGTCTGCATGATGGATAATATAAAGTTATTTGGTAGCGAATTTATCAATTCTCATTGTACCCTTTTCGTCACCTACTTCAGAAGATGGGTTAAGGGTAGTTCATCTCATGGTATTTTTCGTCAAGGTTGTTTAATAAAAATTCAATTATTTTCCTGTGCCATTGAATTCATAAAGCTTAGGTTAAGCAAAAATTAATTTATCATTAACTTTTGCTTAATTTGTCATGTTTATATAACAAACTGGAGATTATAAAACTTAAATATTAGTAATAAAAAAGTCAATGATTCAAAATACAAAAGACGAACAAAAACAAGGAAAAGAAGAGACATTATCTCAAAGTGAAAAAGTAAAAATAATGGGATGTATCATGCTTGTGATATTGCTTATTGGCATCATCATGACTTTAATATATTCTGTAGGAATAGAGAATAGTGGAGAGAGTTTTTTTAGCTATGCAAAGTATGCTAGTGTGTCAGTTTTGCTAGCAGGAACTTCTTTATTAATTGGTATATTTGTTGGCTTTTTGTTTGGGCTTCCTCGTAGTATTCAAGAGTCAGAAAATACTGATAATTTCCAGCATAGACAAGTACCTTATAGTGCCAATACCAATCTAGAAGAGATTTCGTACTGGCTGACTAAAATATTGGTTGGCGTGGGATTAACTCAATTCTTATCTCTTCCTTCTTACCTGAAAAATTTATCAAACTTTTTGGCTCAAACCTTCGGAAATAATGAACAGCAAGATAGTAGCGTATATGTAATTATCATTATTTTATATTTTGTCATTTGTGGATTTTTATCAGGATATATTGCAACTCGGCTTTTCTTTACTACTGCATTAGCTTATGCTGATAATGCTACACTAAAAGCACTGGGACAGGAATTGTCAAATACAATAAAACAAACTCTTTCAGAACAAGAAGAAAAAGCTGGTAAAGATGCTAAAGCATTATTATTGGTTGATGTGTGTCTTGAGTCAACAGATGGACAAGCTGTTGACATTACAGAGCTTGAAAAAACGATTTTTGAAGCTTCCGAAAAGACAAAGAGATTTATCTTTTCCCAAGTAAAAGAAATACGAAAAAATAATTGGGATAATGGGAAGGATAAAGATCAAATTAGTCAAACTATTCCTATTCTTGAGTCTTTATTAAAATATGAGTCTCAAGGAACTTCTGATAACATTGTCAAAGATTTAAGATACAAAATTTCAGCAGAATTAGGGTATGCTCTTAAAGATCAAGAACACCCTAATTGGGAGGACTCAGAAAAACGTTTAACAGAAGCAATAGAACTTCGTGGATCACCATTAGAGAAAGGCAATAAAATTTATGAATTTAATCGCGCTGATTGCAGAATTAAGTTGAATCAAAAGTTGACTGACAAAGAGTTAGAATCTAAAAATAGAAAAGAGATCATCGACGATATTGCTGTCGCTGTATCACGACAAAAACTTAGACGCATTATTGCTGACAATCTTATTTTTCAGCAATGGATTCAGATAAATAATGTTACCCTAGATGACTTAAATACCTATTCACAACCAGACGTAATAGAAGAAATACCAGACATAATACGTACAGAAAAAGCCAGCGATTCTTAACTAGATTTAACTTAATAAAAATACTTTTATTAAGTTAAATTATTTCTTCATTCACCCGCCACTCAGTTTAACTTTATAACCTAAGTCTCCTAAAACTTTAAGTAATTTTTGACGGTGATCTCCTTGAATTTCTAAGACATCTTCTTTTAATGTACCACCACTTCCACATTGATTTTTTAACTGTTTCAACAATTTATTTAAGGTATCTTGGTTATGTTGAAAACCTGTAATAACTGTAACAGTTTTGCCCTTTCTCCCTGAACGAGTTGACTGTATTCTAATATTTTGTTGTTGGGGTGGTAAGTCAGGAACAGTTCTTTCTAAAGCGTTAGAGTTATCAATATTACCAAACTCTTGATAAGCAATTTTTTTAGACTTCTGAGATTTATTTGATTTAGGTGACATAGTAATAAAAACCCGCAATAAATCGTTTCAATATTTATCAGCCTATCTATCTTACTAAAATTTTGTAACAATCTCAACTAATTTAGCTGATGATAATATAGTATTCAGATTAATATCATTCTAAATTCTAAATTCTAAATTCTGAATTCTAAATTCTTATGACTATTGTTGTTTTTGGTAGCATTAATATGGATTTAATTGCTCAAACCGCCTCTTTACCACAACTCGGTGAAACGGTTATGGGTAGTCAATTTATTACTTTACCAGGAGGAAAGGGAGCCAATCAAGCAGTAGCTGCGGCTAAATTAAAGACTGTTACCTATATTGTGGGGCGGGTTGGCGGTGATAATTTGGGTTTAGAATTATTACAAACATTACAACAGTTTAATATCAATACTGAAGGGGTTTTGATTGATCAAACTATCTCATCAGGAGTTGCTATGATTAGTGTAGAAAAATCAGGAGAAAATACGATTATTGTCATTCCTGGAGCTAATCATAATATCAATGAGGTTGATGTCACTCGATTGGTAGAGATTTTACCGCAAACCAAGGTTTTATTGTTACAGCTAGAAATTCCTTTAAAAGCAGTTGAAATGGCCGCAAAAGAGGCTAAAAAGTTAGGAGTAACGGTTATCTTAGATCCTGCGCCCATGCCTGATAAATTTCCCGATCATTTATATTCTTTAGTTGATATTATTACTCCCAATCAAACCGAAACTGAGAAATTGGTAGGTTTTCCGTTATCTAATGCAGAAAAAATCAAGGAAGCTGCTTATATTTTACTTAATAAAGGTGTCGCCAATCTTATTATTAAATTAGGAGAAAAAGGAGCATTTTTTGCGACCCAAAATGAACAAAATTTTATTCCTCCTTTACAAGTTGATGCCGTTGATACAGTAGGGGCCGGAGATGGATTTAATGGCGGAATAGCTGCTGCTTTAGATAGAGGTTTATCTATCAAAGAAGCATTACAATGGGGAACAATTGTTGGGGCATTAACAACAACAAAACCAGGGGCGCAAACAGCACTCCCTGATCTAACAATGCTCGAAAAATTTATACAAAATAAATATGAATAATAACTTTTTTAAGCGAATTTATTTTATTTATTCACTGCCAAATAGAAATAAATGGAAATAAATAGAAATAAATAGAAACTAAGAGACAATTAATTATCTGTAACAAATAAAGGGTTTCAAAAAGAAAAAAATGGTTATAATAAAAATAACTTGATAAACAATAATTGGTTGTTTGAAAAGTTTTTGTGTTGAATGAATAGATTATGATGAATTTTCCTCGCACTGTTTATCGTCGTTTAATTTATGGGTTACTGGCCATAATTACCAGTTGTAGTCTTATTATTATTTCTCCCCAACCCAGTTATAGTCAATCCTGGTTAAACTTTATATTTCAAGGGGTTCAGGTAATTCAATTATCCACTTTATCTGATAGGCAAGAAGTTCAATATGGACAGCGAATTAACCAAGAATTATTAGGTAGTAGAAGATTTCGTCTTTCTCGAAATTCGGCTTTATCTCAAAGAATCAATAACATTGGGCAACGAATGGCACAAAATAGTAGTCGTCCCAATATTCCTTTTACATTCCAAGTCATTCAAGATAATTCTATCAATGCCTTTGCCACAATGGGAGGATTTGTTTATCTTAATACAGGACTAATTGCTGCGGCTGAAAACGAAGCAGAATTAGCCAGTGTTATTGGTCATGAAATTGCCCATATTAGCGAACGTCATTCCATTAAACAAATGAGAAATGTGGCTATTTCTCAAGGGTTAATGTCAGCCGCCGGATTAAGTGAAAATAATATCGTTAACATTGGAGTACAATTAGCCGTCAACCTTCCTCACAGTCGAGAAGCGGAACTAGAAGCAGATCAAGTGGGTTTAATGAATTTAAAGCAAGCCGGTTATGCGCCTATTGGTATGATTACCTTCATGAAAAAACTCACACGAAAAGGAGGATCACCGCCAGCCTTCCTGAGTACACACCCCGCTACATCACAACGGGTTGAAGCCTTAACTCAAGCGGTTAATTCAAGTATCCCCTATCAAGGAGATGGCTTAGATAATCAAGCGTATCAACGAAATTTCCGAGCTTTATTGTGAAGTTTCAGGGTTAAAATTTCACTTTACCCAGTAACCAGTCAGTGATCAACTCAGGGGTATTTTTCTTAACCCAATAGAAAGCGATCGCCTTAAAACTAGGTTTAGATAGCCTAGCAATAAGTTTCATGATTCGATTAAGAGGGCGCACACGGAATTTTTTATTAATCAAATTGACTGAGCCAACATCATAAAGACAATCAATAATCATCTTAAAGGTGGCTTCCTCTCTTTCCATCAAGTTCTCAACTAAGAGCATAACGTTTTTTTTCTGCTCTATTTCGACTCTTTTGGCTTCTGAGAGTTTAGGGACATATTTAGCCACTTGTGCTGGTTTTTTTTGATCCTTACGAGAAAGCACCATAGCAAATTTAACTTTAACATTCTCAGACACTATAAACTAGACTGGACTAATTTAACCAGTGGTGTTTTTCTTGATCCTGGTACTCTAAGTTATCTAATCTGAGTCTCAGATAACTTCATAAACATTTAGTGAATACTCAAAATTAAGTCATTAAGCCTTAAGCTCACTCTCCCATACTAAAAATTAACAAAGTAAATTCATGGAGTCACGTCAATCAGAATGCAGAATGTAGAATGACCTCTTGGTAGTTTTTTTAGTCCTATTAATGCCAGTGATGTTACAGCAGTTCAGTCTAAAATTGAACCCATCAATGCTTCTATTATTTCACCGATTAACTTAGTCAATAATGCACGAAAGGGGCTTTTAGAGAACAAGGAATTTCTAGCCATCTAGGGTTAATTTTAGCAGTAAAAGCGGGAAAATTTAATGCTACCTGCTTAGTTAAAACTGCGATTGAAACTGGAATTTTATCTTCGGAAGCTTTTTAAAAATATCATTTTTTACAGTATGTTGAATTTTAATTATCTCAATTAAATCGTGGTTAATTAAATATTAATAATCTTTCATTTTCCTTGACATTAAAAATTATTTTTTACCTTTTTCATTACTCTATTAAAATAGTAAGTTTTTTAAAAAATTAATATTAATCAACGAATTTCTTGCACAATTTGAGTATTTTAGATATTTTTGTACTAAAATTAAGATTAAAAATATTTGTTACGATCTAAGCAAAATAGTTTCAATGGAAAGGTGATAGCCAAAATAATTAAATGTTTCTTTAGCCCCCAAATCTGTCAATCCTTGATAAGATTAAATTAAAGATTTGTTAAGAATTCTTTATTATCCCTAAAAATCCTCCTTAATCCCGCTTTCAGGAGTTCATCCCTAACATGACTGCCCAAAAAAAAACCACTTCCCTTGATCCCTCATTGAATGCGTATTTTGAGAGTTACGATTATCCCCTAGATAAACCGGAAGAAGCTTGTGGGGTGTTTGGGGTGTTAGCCCCGGAAAAAGAAGTCGCTAAACTGGCTTATTTTGGATTATATGCCCTACAACATCGTGGCCAAGAATCGGCTGGAATTGCTACCCTAGAAGACGATATTCTTCATATCCACAAAGACATGGGCTTGGTATCCCAGGTTTTTAAACAAGACACTTTGCAAACTTTGACAGGCAACATCGCAGTGGGTCATACTCGCTATTCTACCACTGGCTCCAGCCATCTTGCCAATGCCCAACCAGCTATTTTAGAGACTCGTCTCGGATTTTTGGCTCTAGCACATAATGGGAATCTTGTCAATACTTTAGAATTGCGTCGAATCCTAGAAGAAAAAGGGTGTGATTTCAACACCAGCACTGATTCTGAGATGATTGCAGTGGCGATCGCCCAAGAAGTAGAGCAAGGAAAAGACTGGTTAGAAGCTGCCATCAATGCCTTTCAAATGTGTTCGGGGGCTTATAGTTTAGTCATTGGAACCCCTCAAGGCCTCATGGGGGCAAGAGATCCCAATGGGGTACGTCCTTTAGTGATTGGAACCCTAGATAATCATCCCTTGCGTTATGTTTTGGCCTCCGAAACTTGTGCCTTAGATATCATTGGGGCTGATTATTTAAGGGATGTGGAACCAGGGGAACTGGTTTGGATAACCGAAGAAGGGTTATCTTCCTTCCATTGGGCGAAACAACAGCAACGAAAACTCTGTATATTTGAGATGATCTATTTTGCCCGCCCTGATAGTCTAATGCACCATGAAACATTGTACAGTTATCGGGTTCGCTTAGGGCAGCAACTAGCTAAAGAATCTTGTGTGAAGGCGGATTTAGTGATGGGGGTTCCTGACTCTGGTATTCCCGCAGCCATCGGTTTTTCTCAAGTGTCGGGTATTCCATACGGGGAAGGATTAATTAAAAATCGTTATGTGGGACGAACCTTTATTCAACCGACGCAACACATGAGAGAGTCGGGTATCAAAATGAAGTTAAACCCTCTTAAGGACGTTTTAAACGGGAAACGGGTGATTATGGTAGATGATTCCATTGTTAGGGGAACAACTAGCCGTAAAATTGTCAAAGCGTTGCGAGATGCTGGGGCCAAAGAAGTACATATGAGGATCTCATCTCCTCCTGTTACTCATCCTTGTTTTTATGGCATTGATACAGATAATCAAAGTCAATTAATTGCTGCAACTCAATCGGTTGCTGATATTTGCGAACAGATTGGGGTTGACTCTTTAGCCTATTTAACTTGGAAAGGAATGCTAGAGGTGACAGGAGAAGATCCCAATAGTTTTTGTTCGGCTTGTTTTACAGGGGATTATCCTATTACCATTCCTGATGATGTTAAAGGTTCTAAATTAATGTTAGAAGGAGCTAAATTGTAATGATTATCCAGGGATGTTTGAGAAAATATCCCTTCATTTGAGTTTTGAATATATTATAATAAGCATCCTGCTTGTAGAGGCTAGAAGCCGATGTTGCTGTTTATGATGACATAAAAGTATGCTATTAACTCAAACAAAAAAAATAGATAGTATTGTTCTCTATAATATTGCCTGGCAACAGTTTGAAAATTTGTTAGAAAATTTAGGCGATAGTCGTTCAGCTAGTATTACTTATGATGAGGGAAGATTAGAGATAATGAGTCCTTTGCCTGAACATGAATATTTAAAAGAACGAATCAGTGATACTATTAAAGAAGCGGCTGAGATGTTAGATTTAGACTTTGAATGTTTAGGATCAACAACTTGGAAAAGAGAGATTAAAAAAGCAGGAATAGAACCAGATAATTGTTTTTATTTCCAAAATGAACCATTAATTAGGGGAAAGTTGGTTTTTGACTTGAATCATGATCCACCACCTGATTTGGCCTTAGAAATTGATCTTAGTAGTAAATCGATTAATCGCTTCCCGATTTATGCTAGATTAGAAGTACCTGAAATTTGGTGTTATGATTCTGGAGAGTTGAAAATTTATCAGTTAGAAGGGGATAGTTATCTTCAAAAAGAAGTAAGTTCGATCTTTCCTAATTTTAATATTACAAAAATTCCTTTACTAATTCAAAGGTACCGTCAACAAGGACGTAAAATTTTTATAAAAGCCGTTAAAGAATGGTTATATCAACAAATAAATTATTGATGATTAATCATTATTGTAATTGTATTTATGTCTAACCAATTATTAGAAGCAGAAGTTCATATTTTCTTAAAAGACTTTTTACGACAAAGGGGGCAACCTTTATGGGATCACCATTTAACAATGGCTCGTTTAGTGTCCCGTGCTTTACGTTTAGATCGCTCAGCTATTATTCAAACAGGAAGTACCATTGCTCGTTATGGACTAAGTTATTTAACACCCTGTTTATTAAGCGATCGCCCCATTTTATTAGTTGCTCCTTTAGCTATTCAAAAACGTTTATTACACCAAGAAATTCCCCAGCTTCAACAATGGTTAGAAACAGATAAAGTCATTTTAGATAATCAATCTGAGGTAGATTTTGATACATTTGATGGCTTATTAATGGTTTCTCCTGAGACTTGGTTAGAGGATCGTTTAGATAACAAAGGTTATTTTCCTGAGAATATTTTAACATTAATTGATCAGGCTGATTATTTGAGCGAGTGGACAAAAGATTATTTAACCATTACAATTTATCCCGAACATTGGCAACAGTTTCAATCTCAATATCCTGACTATGGTAACTTAATCCAAGAAGTTAAGTTATTATTAGAAAAATCGATTTTGAGTCATCCCCATAATCCTTATGATTGTTGTTTATTAGAAACAGAATATAAGGACAGTTTATCTCATCTTTGTACAACCCTTCCTGATCATAGTTTACTCAAAGAGTTTGGACAACATCTTAATCAAAATAATCAATTACTTTGGGCATCTATTAATCGTGAGCATAATACTTTTCTCATTCATCTAACTCCCCTAGATATTTCTTCAATTTTATCCCCTTGTTTACAAATTTCTACTGTTGTTTTAATGGGGGGATTTCTCGATAGTCAAAAATTGGCTCCTATCTATCGTAAAAGTATTGGATTAACTGAAGATATTTTATGTTTAAAATTCACTCCTCATCGTCATAATGAATTAATCAAATTATACATTCGTGATCGTTTGCCTATGCCCAATACACCAGAGTTTCAACCTATGTTAATAGAAGAGGTTAAAAAGCTTGTTTTTGGAGGACATAAACACCTAAAACCAATTATTATTATTGTTGATGATGTTCCATCTAAAGCTCAAGTTGCAACCTTTTTAGCCTCAGAATTTGGCTCACAAGTTAAAGTAGAAACAATAGATGTTGATAATAATAGCATTCTCATTAGTGGCTGGAAATTTTGGCATGATCATCAAGAAAGATTGCCCATTCCTAAATTATTTATTATTGCTACTTTACCGATTCCATCCCTAGAAAATCCTTTAGTTGCGGCACAAGTTAATTATTATAAAAAACAACATAAAGATTGGTTCCATTTTTATCTTTTACCAACCGCTTTAAAGGAAATACAAAGAGCCGTAATGCCATTAAGAGAGAGTCAGGGAATCGTTGCCTTATTGGATAATCGAGTTAACTATCGAAGTTATGGCAAAAGAATTTTAAATGCCTTTGAACCTTATGCAAAAATTGATTATATTGATATTAGCTGGTTAGAAGAAAACATCAATAATCATCATCAAAATGAACAATAATCAGATTTTAACGCAATTAGAAATAAGATTAAAAGAAAAATGGATTACCGATCATGAATCATACTCTTTTTATGATTTAACCAAAAAATATGTTGATCAATTTTCAAAACTCAAACATATAAACAATAATCCTAGAATTATATTGGTTCCCAAAAGTAATCAGTATCAAGAATTTTTAGCAAGATTTTTGGCTGGAGTTATTACTGATTCCCATATTTTCTTAGGCCATGAAAAATGGCAAAAAAAAGAATGGAAAGAGGTTTTAGAATTAACACAACCTCACTTAATATTAGGTATTAATTATTCAGCAAAAAATTATGATAGTCAATGGCAATTACCTGATAAAAATTTGATTATGATCCCCACAGGAGGCACATCTGGAAAAATTAAATTTGCTATCCACACTTGGGAAACTTTATCCGCATCCGTTCAAGGTTTTTCTGAATTTTTTAAGGTTAATAAAGTAAACTCCTTCTGTGTATTACCTTTACATCATGTAAGTGGATTAATGCAGTTTATACGCTCTTTTTTAACTCAAGGTAAAATTATTATATATTCTTATAGTGACTTAAAAAAAGGAATAATGAATTCCTTTAATTTTGAAGATTTTTTTATCTCTTTAGTTCCTACTCAATTGCAATTTTTGCTAACTGTAGATCCAGATTTTTTGATTCAATTCAAAACTATTTTGTTAGGGGGCGCACCTGCCTGGAATAGTTTATTAGAGAAGGCAAGCAATTATAATTTGAATCTCTCTCCTACCTATGGAATGACAGAAACTGCCTCTCAAGTTGTTACCTTAAAACCTGAAGATTTCTTACAGAAGATGAATAGTACGGGACAAGTATTACCCCATGCTAATATTAGTTTTACGAAGGAAAAAATCATTAAAATTAAAGCAAAATCCTTATTCTTTGGTTATTATCCTAACTATCAACAAAAGAAAGAATTTATCACCGATGATTTAGGCTATTTTGATGATGATCAATATTTATATGTTATTGGCAGAAACAGTCAAAAAATAATTACAGGGGGAGAAAATGTTTTTCCCAAAGAAGTTGAAAATGTTATTTTGGAAACCAATTTAGTTAAGGATATTTCTGTTATTGGAGTAGCTGATGAGAAATGGGGAGAAGTGGTAACAGCAATCTATGTTCCCCAAGATAAGACAATAGAAATTGATGTAATTAGTAATATGATTAAACAGCGACTAAGTTCTATTAAACAACCGAAACATTGGATTAAAGTGAATCAATTACCACGTAATCAACAAGGTAAGTTACACTATCAAACATTACAACAGATTGCTTTGGCTTACCTGAATCCAGAAAATTCCCTATAATCTAGAGAGTAAAGCAGGGACTCTCAACTTCTGCCCCTGCAATAATTCCTTCAGAAATCCAGCTATTCAAATGTAATGGCTGGATTTAATACAGATTTTCTTCTTGGTGAGTTTCGATGGTACAATCGGACTTCGGGTAAGCAATACAAGTGAGAACAAACCCCTGTTCCATTTGATCATCATCCAAGAAGGATTGCTCGCTTTGATCAATCTCGCCACTAACGACTTTACCAGCACAAGTTGAACAAGCACCGGCACGACAAGAATAAGGTATTTCAACTCCTTGTTCTTCTGCCACGTCAAGGATGTACTCGTCTTCGGGCACTTCGATGGTAGCGTTAATTCCTTCTGCTTCGTTGATCAAAGTAACCTTTTGACATACTCCACTCGCTGAAGACGAGTGGATTCTTCCATCATCACTGATTAGAATTTCTGGCTCAACGAGTCCACTTAAATTAGATTCCTTGCGAAATTTAACCCAGAGGTGGTTCTCTCCTCAGACTTTCGCCCCATTACAGAAGCCTGTTTTCGTGTGTCCCACGATACAGTTCAAAACCTCTAAAATACTTGGTTTCTCTGGTACTTGATGCT